>Ga0307990_1000273_pt1 | contig 49712 bp, 42 predicted proteins | sample EllFjometagen129_FD_203168 | JGI IMG/M metagenome (GOLD analysis project Ga0307990, IMG submission 203168) | Marine microbial communities from Ellis Fjord, Antarctic Ocean - #129 | ecosystem: Environmental > Aquatic > Marine > Unclassified | place: Southern Ocean | collected 2014-10-08
GTCCGGGTTTGAAGGAGAATTTGGGGGGAAACAGTAATTTTTGCTCGATTCTCACGCTATCAATCTGCAATGAATATGAAAAACAAATAGAAATTCAGAAAACAAAGAGTTTTCTGTCAGGCACTAACTAGAGTAATGTAATAATGAAATAAAAAATATGTCAACAAAATTATTTGATCTAAGCGGAAAAACCGCGCTGGTAACTGGCGCTACACATGGGCTTGGGATGGCAATAGCCACCGGGTTAGCGGAGGCAGGAGCGAAAATTATTGTGAATGATATTTTCGAAGATAAGCTTGCAGAGGCGAAAAAAGAGTATGCCGCAAATGGAATAGAGATAAGCACCTATTTTCTGAATGTGACAGATGAAGAAGCTGTTGAAAAGATGCTTCCGCAAATTGAAGCAGAATGCGGTCCTATCGATATTCTTGTCAACAACGCTGGTATCATTAAGCGGATCCCTATCCTGGAAATGAAAGCTTCCGAGTTCAGGGAAGTCTTGGATATAGATCTTACCGGTCCATTTATTATGTCTAAAGCCATTGTACCCGGTATGATTAAGCGCGGGGGTGGGAAAGTAATAAACATGTGCTCCATGATGAGTGAACTTGGCAGAAATACAGTTTCTGCCTATGCAGCAGCCAAGGGTGGGTTGAAGATGCTCACCAAGAGTATGGCAACAGAATGGGCAAGACATAATATTCAGGCCAACGGTATAGGACCTGGCTATTTTGCTACTAGTCAAACAAAATCCATACGTGCAGACGGACATCCTTTCAATGAGTTTATTATTGATCGCACTCCAGCAGGAAAATGGGGGGATCCTCGTGAGCTTTCTGGAGCAGCAATTTTCCTCGCTTCAGATGCCTCAAATTTTGTAAACGGGATTGTTGTTTACGTGGATGGAGGAATATTAGCGACGATTGGTAAACCAAGTAACGAAAAATAATTATATATTTGTTAATAGAAATCCGGGTTCATTTCATTTATCACTTCGCGATAATGTTAGTAATTGGTTAGTTAGCAGGATCCGGATTTCTTTCTTCCAAATACTTATATCATGAAAAATATTTTTAAATCTTCACTCCTTCTGGTTGCTGCCCTTATGATGATGGGTACTACCTCATGTACTGTGCAAGAATCTTCTCCTGAAAATGGAATTGGCTTGCAGCTATGGTCTGTTAAAGACGATATGAAAAAAGATGCTGTTGCCACCATCAAAGCTGTCGGTGCAATGGGATATGATTTCGTAGAGACGGCAGGTTATGGCGACGGAAAAATGTATGGAATGGATCCACTGGAATTCAAAGCCCTCGTTGAAGAGAATGGCATGAAATTCCTTGGAGCTCATACCGGACAACCAATACCCGACTCAGGTAAGTGGGAAGAAGTCATGGCCTGGTGGGATGTTTGCATTGCAGCACACAAAGAAGCTGGGGTAATTTATATCGTTCAACCATTTATGGGTGGATCAGGATATGAAAGTATAGAAGGACTGCAAGCATACTGCGACTACTTCAATGCTGTTGGAGAAAAATGTAATGAAGCAGGAATTCGTTTTGGATATCACAACCATAACCATGAATTCGAAGAACTTGAAGGTCAGGTAATTTATGACTACATGCTGGAAAATACAGAGCCGGAGAAAGTCATGTTCCAACTCGACCTCTATTGGATCAATAATGGTGGCGGAGTTGCTACAGAGTATTTCACTAATTACCCCGGACGTTTTTACTCATTCCACATCAAAGATGAAAAAGAGCTGGGCGAAAGCGGTGAGATGGATTTCCAATCAAGCTTCGATATGGCTGAAACAGCAGGTGTTCAATACAATGTTGTTGAAGTAGAAAGATATAACTTCGAACCACTTGAAAGCGTTGAGAAAAGCTTAGAGTATCTGAAAGAAATTGGATTTGTGAAGTAGAACTAGAAACAAAAGTTTTTAAAAATGGCTGTCTGATAAGGGCAGCCTTTTTTGTAGCTTTGGGAAAAGCAGAGAAGCATGGCAAATAGAATAAAATACTCAGCGGAAGAACTCATGAAGCTCAGGGAAGCGATTGAGCTTCTTGAAAAGTATAAATACAGCGATGTATTTGGGGATATTTCCGGTACGCTTCAAAAGGTGCTCGATTTCATCGAGATTAATTTAGGAAGGGAGTCCGGGGAAAGTTATGATTTTATCAGTCCGGAAAAGCAGCCACACATCAAGGGATCCGAATACCTGGCGGGTATCATTGAAGCCATCAAATCAAAAAAGGTGTTGCGCTTGTATTACCAGCCCTTTTATGAAGACAAGCCCTATTACTCCGATATTCACCCTTATCTTCTCAAGGAATACAAACGCCGCTGGTACTTGATCGGACTGAATGATTTTAAGGAGCAGCTGCGCACTTATTCACTTGATAGAATTCGTGATATCGAGGAATCAGATATTGATTACAAGCAAAAACAATTTTCAGCAGCAGAATATTTTAAGAATTCAATCGGAATCATTTCTCCACCCGGTGAGCCACCTTTAATAAAAATTGCCATTCAAAAAACCCAGGCACAATATGTTATTACCCAGCCCTGGCATGAAAGTCAAAACATCGATTCCGAAACGGAAGAGGAAGTAGTATTCAGTTTCAAACTGCATCCAACCTACGAATTCAACTCCCTACTGCTGAGCTATGGCAAGGATGTAAGAGTAATTGAACCAGAGTCACTTATTGAGCTTGTAAAAAGTCAGTTAGAAGAGATGCTGGGGTATTACAGTGGGCAGTAATCCGTGGACAGATTTACAAATTGATGGGTTCTGCAGAGATGGATATCTCTTGCTTACGGTCTTTCATGTCAGCTTTGAAAGCAAATTCATCATGGTAGATGAAGGCGCCTTTTAACACTTCGTTTTCCTCATCTGAGCTGCTAAGGAAGAGTCCGTATTTGTTGCAATCGTTCCCGGTTTTTCCTTCTACAATGAGTTTGAAATATCTTCCGGAGTACGCCGGTAATTTTTCGCCCTGATCTGCAGTAAACGGACCGAAAGTCACCCAACTGTTATCGATAGTAGGCTCTTCAGCAAATAGTTCTTCCTGCAATAAGGTTCCTGTGCTTGAAACATATTTTATCTCTTCATCGATGGTAGTCAAATGAATACATCCTGTTCCACCATAAATCTCAAATTCAGTATTAGTTTCCCACAGTCCTTTGGAGTCATCATTTGCTCCACCACAGTCGGGATCAAAAACGCGTACATAAAATGAATTTTGATGATTTTCGGGAATAACAAAGAAAATTGTCTGGCAGAAGCTTTCCGGCTCAATATCGGTCTTAGACATATTTCCAAAAGTAGCCAACATATCCATATTCATTCCCTCTTCAGCATACTCCTGGGAGATGATTGTGAGACATCCTGAAAACAGGATTAGTATTGTAATGAGATATTTCAACCGTCTTTTTTATGCAAGTTATGTCATAATCATATGAAACAGAAATAATTTAGCATTTATTTGTTGATAAACAGCATTTTTTAATGGACGTATGTCAATTTATTGATGACAAACATTGTTTTTCTAAACAAGTTCACATCCTCTCCATTCGCTGTGTTAGCCGGGCTTCAGGTCTCTGCAAACACATATAAAAGCTGTAAATTTTGGGAAGTAATTGTGAATGAATAAGTTTTCCTCGCTTTGTACATAAACTATTTATCTATAATATATTTCCGTGTACGTTAACGTTATTGCAAAAATCGTCTTATATTTGCTTCGTGAACGTACACGGATATCTTCAAGTCAAATGAGTGAAAAACCGGTAAAAAAGATAACTGTAAAAGATATCGCTGCTGAAGCAGGTGTATCTATCGGTACGGTAGACCGCGTACTTCATAACAGAAGTGAGGTAAAAGATGAGACTCGCAAAAAAGTGCTGGCCATCGTTAAGGAACTGGAATATACCCCCAATATCCTGGCAAAATCGCTGGCGAAAAGAAAGCAAACAAATATCGCCATTGTCATACCTGATTCCAGCGACAACAATCCCTACTGGGAGATTCCTATTCAGGGAATAAAACTGGCTGCTGAGAAATTGCAGAGTTATAATACTGAAGTCAATTACGCCTTTTTCGATGCATCAAGTGAAGAATCCTTCAAGGAGGTGTTGATGAAAGTATATATGTTGAACCCTGATGGCATAGTCCTCAACCCGGTTTTCAAATCTACAACGCTCGAATTCATTAAAAATTTCAAAAAAAGAAATATCCCCTACGTATTCATTGATGTGAATCTTAAAGGTGTTGACAAGCTTGGGTATTTCGGACAGGATGCCGAACAAAGCGGAATGGTGGCTGCTCGCCTGATGAGCAATCTTCCAAACAATTCAGAAATACTGATTCTGAAGCAAACAAAAAGAAAAGTGTTCTCCCAGCATATAGAATCAAGGATAAGTGGATTTCAAAAATTCCTTGATAAAGAGGCCGCTGCTAAAAACTTCAATACGCTTACTGCTGAAATTGATTTGTTGGAGATTTATGAACCTAACATTACTATGAACAATCTGCTGACTCAGCACAAAAATATCAGTGGAATATTTGTACCTAATTCACGTGCGTTTAAACTATCAGATTTCCTGCTCACCACATTGGATTTCAGACCTCTGATAGTTGGATATGACCTGGTGCAGGGTAATGTAAAACTCATGGAAGAGGGTTTGATATCTTACCTCATTAGTCAAAAACCTGAAGTACAGGCATATAACGCAATTTTCGGACTATTTGATCATTTGATGACAAGAAATACACTCAATAAAACTAACTATAGTCCAATCGACATCATTATAAAAGAGAATTTAGAGTATTATAAAAAGACAAATTGATTGTAAAATATGATCCGGAAAAACTAAAGGATGGATACAATACCATGCCTGATGGTGAAGAAATTTTTTACATCTCCAACCCAGCTTTAGGATTATGGACATATAAAGAGAAATTTAAATAACCTGACAACGATGAAAATAGCAACATTTGGGGAAGTAATGATTCGGTTGGCAACTCCCGGGTTTGAGCGATTCGGACAAACGAAATCTTTAAATTTTACCTATGGAGGTGGTGAAGCCAATGTAGCGGTTTCACTTGCCAATTATGGCATGGATGTAAAATTTGTCACGCGTTTACCCCAGAATGACCTTGCCGATGCTGCCATCAACGAACTGCGGGGACTGGGTGTGGATACTTCAGATATTTCCAGGGGAGGTGATCGCATGGGCATCTATTTCCTGGAAACAGGGGCTGTATCTCGCGCAAGCAAAGTTATTTATGACCGTTCTCATTCTGCCCTTGCTGAAATTGAGTCAGGAACTATAGATTGGGATCAGGTGTTTGAAGGAGTATCCTGGTTTCATTGGACAGGTATCACCCCAGCAATCTCAGAAAGCGCTGCAAAAGTGTGTTTGGAGGCCATCAAAGCTGCCAATGAAAGGAGCATCACTGTCTCGACTGATTTAAATTATCGCAAAAATCTTTGGAAATATGGCAAGACTGCAAAAGTAGTGATGCCGGAATTGGTCAACGGATGTGATATTATCCTTGGAAATGAAGAAGATGCCGCCATGACATTGAATATTCATCCGGATGGGGTTAATGTTTCCAAGGGTCATGTTGAAGCCGAAGCCTATTTGTCGGTTTCACAAAAACTGATGCAACAATTTCCGCGTTGTAAAAAAGTAATTACAACACTCAGAGGATCACTGAGTGCAAGTCACAATTCGTGGAGTGGTGTACTGTTTGATGGGAAAGAATTATTCAAGGCCCCTCGTTACGAAATCACCCATATTGTTGATCGCGTTGGTGGTGGCGATTCATTCATGGGAGGACTAATATATGGCCTCCTCTCCTACCCTGAGGATGATCAGAAAGCATTGAATTTCGCAGTTGCTGCATCTTGTCTCAAACATACCATAACGGGAGACTATAACCGGGTGACCGTTCAGGAAGTTGAAAAACTGATGGGCGGTGATACTTCTGGAAGGGTCAGCAGGTAAAATATAAATGGTTTGGTATTGAGATCTATTACCTCCACCTTTAAAACAAATAAAAATAAAATGGCACGATTTAAAAGACTTCAGGTACTCAACACAATCTCAGAGATGGGTGTAGTGCCCCTGTTCTATAATAAAGATGCTGAACTGGTTAAGAATGTAGTACAAGCACTATATAAGGGCGGCGCCCGAATATTTGAATTCACCAACCGCGGTGATTTTGCCCACGAAGTATTTGCAGATCTGAATAAGTTCTGTGAAAAAGAATGTCCGGAAATGATGCTGGGAGTAGGGTCAATTGTTGACGATCCCACAGCTTCAATCTATATTCAACTTGGTGCAAATTTTGTTGTTTCTCCGCTGTTTAATCCTGATATAGCAAAAGTCTGCAACCGAAGAAAAATACCATGGATACCTGGTTGTGCTACTCTATCAGAAATAAACAATGCAGAAGAATTAGGCTGTGAAATAATCAAGATTTTTCCCGCTGCTGAAGTCGGAGGTCCTTCTTTCGTGAAAGCCGTAACCGGTCCTTGTCCATGGACACAATTAATGCCTTCCGGAGGAGTTAAACCTACTGAAGACAGCTTGCGTGGATGGTTTGATGCCGGCGCTTTCTGCGTTGGAATGGGATCAAACCTGGTAACAAAGGAGATTATTCAGAAAGGCGATTTCGACAGCTTGGCGAAGAACATGAAAGATTTGCTTGAGCTTGTGGAGAAGGTGAGAAAGTAATTTGGAGAGGGGAGAGAGGAAGACCAGGTGAGGGAGAGACCAGGTGATGGTCATAGTACTCCTGCTGGTTACTTATTTTCCACAGCTAAGTCTCTGGTTACCGAATGTGTTATTAAACTGATAAACAACATTTCATTGACCTTAGTTCAAGAAATGAGATAGTCAAAATAAATTATTAGTTATATTCGCATGTTCAAAAAATTATTTGCAGCAGTAAAATAATGGCTTGTCAATTGATTTTTTAACTAACTGAATTAGGAAAATAAACAATGTCACCTCTTCTTTCAATACTGGCACTAACATTTTCAACCATAAAGTTGATTCTGTTTATCTCTATTGTTGTGTTGGCAATTGTATCGGCATTACTCATTTATTTGTATATCAATTACCTGAAGATTAAGCGCAGGGTGTCCAATTCAAGTCTCAAGGAAACGTTCAAAGAAAAAGAATTATTTGAACAGCTACTTGACATTATACCCGACAGGATATATTTCAAAGACAGAGAAAGCAGGTTTATCATTGCAAATAAGTATGTCTCGGAGATTATGGGCGCTAAAAAACCTTCTGATCTCATTGGTAAAACCGATTTTGACTTCTATGATTCTGAAATTGCTCAGCCCTACTATGATGATGAGCAGAGAATAATGAAAAAGGGTGAATCAATGATCGCCAAAGAGGAGAAAGGCATTGATAACAAGGGGAATGAAATTATAGTTTCAACTACCAAGATTCCTATCAAAGATAGATTCAATAAAGTAATAGGAATCGTTGGAGTTGGCAGAGATATATCTGCACATAAGCAAATCGAAAAGAGTCTGAAGATTCAAACTGAAAACCTCAAGGAAACAAATGTACTACTTGAAGAAAGACAGGAAGAGATTCAGCAAATGGCTGAGGAATTGAATGTTCAGGCAGAAAACCTCCGGGAAGTTAATGTGCAACTTGAAAGGCTCTCTCTTGTTGCCAGCAGAACTGAAAACGTAGTTATTATAATGGATGGAAACGCAAACTTCCTTTGGGTAAATGAAGGGTTTGAGAAGAAATATAAAACGAATTTCAATAAGTTTATTGATGAAAATGGCATTAATCTAAGAGATAATTCATCCTACTCCAGTATATCAGCAATTCTGAACCAGATTTATATATCAAGAGAGCCGTTTACTTATGCTTCAAAATTGATAGATTCTAAAGGCAATGAGTTATGGAATCAGACAAATATATCTCCAATAACAAACCAGGACCAGGATATCACTTACCTGATCTTGATCGACTCCGATATAACAGATCTGAAGCAGGCAGAAAAACAGATCAAAAAACAAAATGCGGAGATTGAAGCCAGAACTATAGAACTTCAAACTCTAATTAATACAAAAGACCGGTTGTTTTCCATCATTGCTCACGACCTGAAGAATCCTTTCCATTCCATTATGGGATTCACCGACCTACTGCAGAAACAGCACAAAGAAATAAGCAGGGACAAATTGTCTGAATTCCTTGAAATGATCAACCTCTCTACTCATTCTGCCTATCAACTGCTGGAGAATCTATTGGAGTGGGCACGCTCTCAAACAGAAAGCATTCAAATTGATCCGGAAACTATTTTATTAAAGCCGCTAGTTGGCGGAGTAAAGGAACTTCAACATTTACATGCCAGTAATAAAGGAATCAAATTTATTGATGAAGTCTCTGATAGTACAAGTGTCCTGGCCGATAAAAATATGTTAAATACCGTGATACGTAATATCACAAGTAATGCCATTAAGTATACAAGCCATGGAGGCAGTATCACCTTCAGGGATACGATTGAAAAAGGAACTGTCATTATTGAAATATCGGATACCGGTATTGGGATGCCAGAGGAAAAGATGAAGGCCCTTTTCCAACTGGATAAAGTTAGCAGCACTGCGGGCACCGAGGGTGAGACAGGAACCGGGCTGGGATTAATTGTCTGCTATGACTTTATGCTTAAGAACCACGGTTCAATCAACGTATCCAGTCAGCCCGGGAAAGGCACTACATTTGTCTTAACCTTACCACAAGCAAAGCTTCCTGAATAGCAGCAAAACAAAAGGATGAATGGTGTAGCGCACAAACCTGCCAGGTTCTATAAGTTCAATAAAAGCAGAACAGATATACTCTATTACAATTTCTAAAATTAATAAATGTATTTACTTGGTTACGATCTTGGAAGTTCTTCAGTAAAAGCCAGTATTATTGATACTGAAACTGGTCAGAGTGTGGCTTCTGCTTTTAATCCAAAGCGGGAGATGGAAATTACCGCAAAAAAAACTGGGTGGGCTGAGCAGGACCCTGAATCCTGGTGGTCGAATCTGAAACTTTCCACAAACGAGGTATTGCAAAATGCTGAAATCGATTCAGGTAGTATTAAGGCCATCGGTATCTCTTACCAGATGCATGGTCTTGTTATGGTTGATAAAAATCTTGAGATTTTAAGATCATCCATTATCTGGTGTGACAGCCGTGCTGTTGAAGTGGGTGAGAAGGCCCTGCTGCAACTAGGTAAGGATCGATGCCTGGCTCATCTTCTAAACTCCCCGGGAAACTTTACCGCTTCAAAACTGAAATGGGTAATTGACAATGAGCCGGAAACTTTTGAGAATGCATACAAGATTATGCTCCCTGGGGATTATATTGCAATGCGCTTGACTGGCGAAGTAAATACAACTATATCAGGACTTTCAGAGGGAATATTCTGGGATTTCAATGAAAATACGCTGGCAACATTTCTCCTGGATCATTACAGTATTCCGGAAAATTATCTTCCAGAGATTGTACCCACTTTCTCTGAGCAAGGACGATTAACTGCATCTGTTGCGGAAGAATTAGGATTAATGAAGGGGACCCCCGTCTCCTACCGGGCAGGTAACCAACCCAACAATGCCTTTTCACTTAATGTATTAGAACCAGGTGAGATTGCTGCCACTGCCGGAACATCAGGCGTGGTATATGGAGTTAGTGATGAAGTAAGATATGATCCTGAAAGTCGTATTAACACTTTCGCTCATGTGAACCACAGTCCTGAGCTAAACCGGCTTGGAGTGCTACTTTGCATCAATGGAACAGGAATTCAGTATTCATGGCTTAAGCGAAATATCACCTCACGCGAAACAAACTATCCTGCCCTGAATGATATGGCCTCGAAAACAGATCCTGGATCTGATGGCTTATTCATGCTGCCCTTTGGCAATGGGGCCGAACGAATGCTAAATAATAAGGAAATAGGTGCTTCCATACATAACCTGGATTTCAACAGGCATACAGATGCACACTTGGTCAGGGCAGCCCAGGAAGGAATCGTTTATGCCTTCCATTATGGAATGGAAATTATGAAGACTACGGGAATAAATCCTTCAGTCATTAGGGCAGCAAATAGAAATATGTTTTTAAGTAGCGTATTCCGTGAAACACTAGCATCACTAACAGGAGCAACAATTGAGCTTTATGATACTAATGGCGCTGAAGGAGCTGCTAAAGGCGCAGGAATTGGATCCGGAGTATATAATTCATTCCAGGATGCATTTGAAAATCTGAAACAAATCATGGTCATAGAGCCAGATGCTAAGCAAAGTGATTTCTATAGGAAGGCCTATGATCAATGGCATGCAATTCTAAGTGGAAAAATCAGATAATTGATTGAACCTGGTAATTACGGTTTATTTATCAGCTGACAAAGACTACTTTAAAGGTTTTGGTAAAATAAAATTTGAGGGTCACGATTCTGACTATCACCCTTCCACTTTCATGGCACGCTGTCTCGAAATAGCATTTTTCATCGGATTGAAGATCCGCTGCAGCAGTCGCATATCATCTGTAAGAATCTCGGCATTTCCCACCATATTCTGACTAAATCCAATTTCAATACCATAATAAGTGGTGAGCCCGTCGGGTAAATCAACTTCAACAGTATAGAAATCACCTTCCGGTACTTTCGAAACATTACTGACTATACCTTTCACCATTCCATATTCCAGGTAAGGATAGTTTTCGAAACGTATATTCACAAAATGTCCTTGTTTCACTTCACCTGCTCCTTTCAATGGAAGTTTAATTTTTCCCAGCAGGTTTCCTGACTCTTCAGGTACTATGGTCATTACCTTTTCACCGCTTTTAACATTCTGATTTTCGCTCCAGAAATTATTAAATGTAACATAACCGGATATTGGTGCGATTATCAAGTAGTTCTTCTCCCAGCCAGCGATAGAGGCCTTCAGATTATTAAGCGATTCCTCCATTGCGTTGATCATCTGGGTATTTTGTTCCTGTCTCTTCAGCTCCATCTCCAATACCTGTGCTTCGATTTTCGCAATATTGATATCATTCTCAGCTTTCATACTGATTACTTCCTGCCAGCTATTGCGTTTGCTCAACATCTCGGATTTAGAAATTTCCAGGTTTGATTCGGAAACAACTTTTTCTAAAAACAAGAGTGAATCTCGTTCGAACTGCTTTTCAGTCAACAAATATTCTTCTTTTAGAATCTGTACCCTGGTATTTAGATTAGTGGAATAGTCATGATGCTGTTCCATTTCATTTTGTAGCAACTCAATTTTACGCTGATGATAATCCAATTCCAGGAAAGCAGCATAATTTCGGTAATTCTTATAGAATGTAGCATATGGAGCTTGCACCGGACCAAGGTCAGACTTTCCGTTTACCGGAAGATCTAAATCCAGTTGCAAAGCGCCCATTGGATTTATTTTACTCAACTCCTTTTTTAATCGAAGCACATCTTCTGCGTCAGCTGGATTCTCAATCACTGCCATAACCGATCCCTCTTCAACCCTAGCGTTATCGACTACAAATAGTTCTTCAATATTTCCGTCTGCCCTCGCCTCAATATCGGCCGGTGGCTGAATAGAACTTACTGTTATTGTTGCTTGCTTTACATCAGGAAATCGAAACACCCATGAACCCAGGATAATTAAGACAACTATTAAAAGTAGAATTATTATACCGTTCCTGGTAATCCAGCCGGGAACACGACCGAGGATGTCTTCTACTTCTTCGCTGCGTATTTCAGGTTTATCTCCGTGTTCAGGCATGATTGTTTTTATTAGTACTTGGAGTACTTGGAGTACTTAGAGTACTTGGAGTACTTGGAGTTAGTAAAACAACTTATCTAATTGTAAATATAAACTCAAATCTCAAAAACATATAAAAAACTTATAAACTACCCATCTCTAAAAACACTCGAAGTACAAAGGCACTCGTCTATGCGTCGATATTAGCATACTTCGCGTGTTTCTCAATGAACTCACGGCGTGGTGGAACCTCGTCGCCCATAAGCATTGAGAAGATGCGATCTGCTTCTGCAGCACTATCTATAGTAATTTGTCGAAGTGTCCTGTTTTCGGGATTCATTGTTGTTTCCCATAACTGGTCTGCGTTCATCTCTCCAAGACCCTTATACCTTTGAATATGTATGCCTGCTTCACTGTTCTTTCCAAATTCAGCAACAGTTTCTTCGCGCTCTTCTTCACTCCAGCAATAGCGTTCCTGTTTTCCCTTTTTAATTTGATATAAGGGCGGTGCGGCAATATACAAATAGCCATTCTGCACAATCTCTGTCATGTAACGGAAGAAAAAGGTCATAATAAGTGTGTCAATGTGTGAACCATCGACATCGGCATCCGTCATTATAATGATTTTGTGGTATCGTAAACCTTGAAGGTTCAGTTGCTTACTATCTTCTTCAGTTCCCATTTTCACCCCCAGCGCAATAAAGATATTCTTGATCTCCTCGTTCTCAAATATTTTGTGCGCCATGGCTTTCTCAACGTTCAGAATTTTACCACGAAGTGGCATAATTGCCTGGAAAACGCGATCTCTCCCCTGTTTTGCTGTTCCACCCGCAGAGTCACCCTCTACAAGGTAAATTTCTGTTTTTGCAGGATCTTTTTCTGAGCAATCGGCCAACTTACCAGGCAAACCTGCTCCTGAGAGTACATTTTTACGTTGTACCAGCTCTCGTGCTTTCCTCGCAGCATGTCTAGCTGTTGCTGCCAGTATCACTTTGCTTACAATCATTTTGGCATCCTTTGGATGTTCCTCCAGATAGTTTGATAATTCCTGGCTCACTGCCTGGTCAACAACACCCATTATTTCAGAGTTACCAAGCTTAGTCTTCGTTTGTCCTTCAAACTGCGGCTCAGCAACTTTTACAGAAATAATAGCTGTTAATCCTTCTCTGAAGTCATCTCCACTAATGTCAAACTTTAACTTTGCCAGCATACCTGACTTCTCCGCATATGCCTTTAATGTCCGGGTTAATCCTCTACGGAATCCTGAAAGATGTGTTCCGCCTTCAATGGTATTGATATTATTCACATAAGAGTGAACATTCTCTGAAAAAGAGGTATTATACTGCAAGGCCAATTCAACGGGAGTATCGTTCTTTATCGTATCTATATAAATTATGTCATCGATAAGCTTCTCCCTGGTAGCATCCAGGTATGCTACAAACTCTTTCAATCCCTCTTCAGAATAGAAGTGATCGTTTCTGTAATGCGGTTCAGCATGAACTTCAGTATTGGTATTGGCATTCTCATCGCCAATTTCATAACCGTTGCCATTCTCTTCAAATTCTCTCTCATCAGTGATGTAGAGATGTATTCCCTTGTTCAAAAAGGCAAGCTCTCTAAGTCGAGAAGCCAGAATTTCATATTTAAATTCAGTCGTGGTAAAAATATCGCTGTCAGGAGTAAATGTTACTTTGGTTCCAGATTTGTCTGTCTCTCCAATCTCCTTTACTGGTGCCTGTGGTATTCCCCGCTCATATAACTGCTCATACATCTTACCATCCCTGTGTATTTCAGCTCTAAGCTGTGAAGAGAGTGCATTTACACATGACACACCAACACCGTGAAGTCCACCGGACACTTTATATGATTCTTTATCAAATTTACCACCTGCGTGTAACACTGTCATTACAACTTCAAGAGCAGAACGTCCCTCCTTCTCATGCATGTCAACTGGGATCCCCCTACCGTCATCCACAACGGTCAGAGAACCATCCTCATTGATAGTAAGCCATATATTGCTACAATAACCTACCAGTGCCTCGTCAATGGAATTATCCACTACTTCATATGCCAGGTGATGTAAGCCTTTTTCACTAATATCACCAATATACATGGCTGGTCTCTTTCTTACTGCTTCCAATCCCTCCAGTACCTGGATGCTATCTGCGGAATAACCGTTTTTCATTCCTTCGGAAGCTTTATCAGCTTTGTTGTCCATTTCTTTATTTTTCTTGCTTTCAAATTTTATAAAAGTGAGACTTCTCAGCAGTTTTAATCACATCAAAAACTGTTGAAAAATCAACAAATAATATTCTCAAATTTTAGGGTAGAACGGCAATTTTCGTTTCCCTTTTCTTCAGGGAAATCACCCGCCAAATCAGATGCAGTAATATCGAATTGCAACTCTCTGTAAATCAACGCTCTATAACTCAATAATTATCCTCTCTTTGGTTCTCCCAAAAATAGTCAAAAAAACCGAAAAAACCATGGTAAAAAGTGCTGAAAACCAGCGAAGTTATTAACACTTCTGCTTAGTAAAATATCTAATTTTTTGTTCCGTGTTCCAATTTGTGATTTACCTCTTTGCTAAGCCTTGACGGGAGATCAGAATCATGCAAACTCATGAATGATTCCACAGCAGATTTATCCCAACATATATGCGACCTGAGCGACCAGGATAAGGCCTATTCAAAAAAAATTTCCAATTGGTTCACAATACTACCCAGACTCTTCATTTTATTTGCCAGTTGATGTGTGAAAAAATAAAAATCCAGTTTACTAACGATGCTATTCAATTTATTCCTCTTCTTTGTATAATCGTGATCCACAAGTTTATATACCCTCTTAAGATCATGTGCGGGCGAGTCTCTGTCCTCCATATTTTCCGTCTTCGGATTAAATCCCAATCGCTTCTCGATAAATTCTGGCGTTAATCTTCCCGAAACCTTTTTAAAATGATGGTATTCTCCCAGGAACCACGCTTCAGTTTCCATAATCGCCAGGTGGATATGCGTGGTCGCTCCCTTCTGTGAAACGTATTGGTTCAATCCCTTTTCCAGCTTTGGTATGTCCTCATGGATGAAATTAGGATAGACATCACGAAGTCCGAGTATGCATGTATAGCCCTTTTCAACCAGTTTCTTGCGTTGCATCATCATGTAACCCTTCACATTGGTTTCACCCCCGCAATCGTAAATAAGGACATAATAGGCCGTTCTACCGACAACTTTTGCAGCATGCATGACCGTGAACGACATCCTGATGTTATGTCCACCCGTAATTTTTACCGTTTGGATTGCAATGTCCTTCTTCGCCATTACCGTTTCAAGCATGCGGCGAACAAGAATCTGCTCAGTGAGGCCCTCAACAAATATGGCTATCCTCTTCATTCTGACTTATCTGAGAATCCGGATTTGAAAAATTCACTTGCATAGAAATCGAAATTATTCAATCCTGTGAATTTGAAGTCCTCAAAAATCTCTTTTGAATTTTCGTAGTTATACAAGCTTATTTTATTTCCGTCGCGGTGCAACACTGCCCATTTCTCAATATCTACAGCATTCATAATAAATGAATCGTTAGTAGACATAATGAGCTGTATACCTGATGCTTCTGCCTTCTTAACAAGGAGTCCCACCAGAGATCTTGCCCGGGAGAAATCCAAACCCTCACCAATATCATCGATAATAATCGATCCTGTTTTTCCATTTAAAATATAGCGATTGATTCTTACCAATACAGAAAAGGCCCGGAACATACCCTGGGACATATCATGTTGAAGCACCTGCTTTTCGAGTCCCTTCTCAGTGGTATATACTGCAAAACGATCCTGGCCAGGTCTGTTACTTTTCTCTGAAAACTGCACAATACCGAGATCTTCCAGGTTGTAACCAATCTCATTCATATCTGCAATTACCGATTCCCTGAAATGCTCATGCTGATCAATTGCAGCATACAAAATGGGCACGAGTGAATCATTAGTTTCACTGAAATTTATCTCATCCTCGTCGTAAATACCTTTTAAGGTGTAGCTGTTCTTACCCAGGTCACCACTAAAATCAAAACGTCTCATATCCACTGCCCATTCATAAATATGTTCAAGGAAGGGGTGTTGAAATTTATCGCGTTTCGCAAAACAGGCCATTTGATTTTCTGAAATGCCAAAATTAAGAGTGATCTTCTCTTTCCCCCCCATATAAATTATCCATCCGCTTCCGTCTTTCTCCCGCTCCAACACACTTTCCCCTTTCCAGATCAGGCGTTCACGAATAATAATTCCATCGTCATACTCACATTCCAACACAACTTCTTTTTCATCTTTTATAAAAAGCACTTCATATCGGCCGTTTACTTTAGGAACTAGAGTACTGCCTGTCAGGAGATCTACAAGATCAGACAAGGCATTCAGGGTACGAGTTTTACCGCTGGAGTTTTGGCCAACGATGAGGTTAATTTTGCCCAGGTAGACCTGGTCAATTAACCACTCTATCTTCTTACCCTCATTTTCACGAAAAGTGAGTTTTCGGAGGTACATATTTTTGGTATGTTGGTATACTCAAAAATACGGAAAAAAGGCGAGAGTATAAAGAACTCTTCCTTTTTCAAGACGCGCCACATGGCGCGTCTCTACAAGCCGTAGGTGAACCCTAGCATAAACCTAAAACGATAACTTGGATAATTATACCACATATAATATGGCTGTGCTGTCATATTGTTGAACTTCAGCCAGAAGCTAAGCAGGTTGGTGTACCTGTATTCTGCACCAAGATTCAGATCAACAGTAGTACCCAGTTTTCCCGGATCTCCTCCCGTTAATGATGGATAGTATCTCGGGCCAATAACAAACAGTCCACCATCAATGAGTATCTTGTCGCCCATGTTATATTTCGCTTGCAGACCGGCATCGAAATTTTGCCTATACCAGGCGTGTGGAGTCGGCGCTACTTCGTAATAGTAAAAATTTCCCTTTAACAGGAATTTTAATGATTTGGTTGGCCTGATATTAAATTCCGCATAGACATTTGCCACGCTCATATCTTCATACAAAACAGAAAACGCATTGTGCAATTCGCTGAGGGTATCTGTTACAAATAAGTACTGGTCTTCAATGGAAGAGAAGCTTCCCCTGATATTCCAGGCCAGGTTATCCGTAATTTTTCCTTTCAGTCCGGCATAGAGCAACATCTTGTAGTTGGTTGGTTTAATCTCAAATGGAGGAATGAAATATGGATTCTCATCTATCAATCCCCTGTAGGTATTCATTTGCTGATATCCATCTACACCAAAATATGGCACAAGAATATCTTTCACTATGTTGAATGAAAATTTGCCACTCAGGTAAAGCCGGGGCCGTTTTAACGAGTCATTGCGAATCTCAGTATAGGTATTCAAGCCAATCCTGAACATCCATTCATCACTTTTCTTATAGAAATATGGGTTTAGTTTTACCTGCCAGTGATTCTTCAGCGCTGATGCCAAATCTGTTGGATGTCCATAATATTCCAAACCTGCATCGCCACCAACATGGAATTTCCTGAAGGGATGATCCAGGTGAAAATCAAGCTCAGCAGCATGCTCCATCTGATCCATCCCATGGGAGAAGAAATAATAATCTAATGTTCCATTATAATTGGTATGAGATGAATCAGGACGAGTGTTATGGAAGCCCAGTCCCGCATAGCCAAGGTAATAACGGTGCAGCAAATCTGGTTTTGTCACGGAGTCGATCATTGCAGTATCTACACCATAGTGCAGATTAGTACTGTAGCTGCCACCTGCTTTGTACTCAAACACATTGTAGCTGGAATATCGTTTACCATAAACAGACAAATCATTTTCATTGAACCCGGCATCTATTTTCTTATCATTTGCCAGTTTCACTTTTCCATTCATTGAGTGATGTCTCAATCCAAGACCAAAAGACCCCTTACTTGACCTTAACTGATTAATTCTCAAATCTAACAAGGGAGTAAGATAGTTCCCGACCCCGGCTTTCAATTCACTTTTATATAACTTATCCAATGGCATCTTCACCATACGGGCTGGCTTAATCGGTATGACTCGGAAACCAGTATTATAGCGCTTGGTAAACAAGGTATATTCAAAGTCAGGCATTGTATAATCCACCGTATCCTTCAGGTCAGGAAGTAATTGTATTTTTTCTGCTCCAGACAGTGTTGGTGTATAGGGCTTAACAACCCGAACTTCTTCCTGCTGGGCAGTAATATTCAGTATTCCGACAATTGTAAAAGCCAGGATCAGTATACATTTATGATATCTCATATTCATCTTATTTGCTTAAATTATTCAGTAACCACACTTGCCTCAAGATCATCAGGAATCTCACCTTCCACTTCCTTTGTGAGCTTATCATGTCTTCGCTTTGCCTCATCAATAATTCCGTCATCCGGAACAGTATAATAATCGATGATACTTTTCAGCGTATGAATGGCCTGGAATTCATCATCCTGCGCAACATAAATATCTGAAAGCAGCAAAAATGACTCTCCCATCCAGTATTGGTGCGGCGTATTTTTCTCAATAAAATCATATATCCCTTCCTCGGCAGTAGCTAATTCTCCCCTGTTAAAGAGTATTTCTGATACACGGTATTTCGACTCTGCTCCCTCAGCAGAATTTACTTCCACCGCGTTCTTTTCAAAATATTCCAGGGCCATATCGATATTGTTTATTGCCTCATAAGATTTCGCAATATCAAACCATGCTTCTCTCCGAAACTCGCCCTGTAACTTCTCAATATTTAACACATCACTTGCAGCCCGAATTGTATTTGAATATTCTTCCATTAAATAATAACATCTCATAACCCCAATCATGGCGTCAGAGATATTTGACTGTACTTCAGCTACTTCCAGTAATTGGAGATAGTTATCTACTGCCTTATTATAATTACCGAAATTGAAGTTAATCTCCGAAGCGGCCACAAGTGCCGGTTCAGAAAACATGTTTCTTGGTTGAGATGCGATATAATCCAGTGAGACAATTGCTTCATTTATCTGACCCAGTTTCAAATGACAATCTGCTTTATAATAATGTGCATTCAAGAGGTAATTGCCGTTAGGATGATGGGAAAGGTATTTTTCCAGTGATCCAATAGTGACCTGGCAATCGCCCTGAGTATAGGCATTCTCTGCAGCAACATACATCAATGAGTCCTGTTGCTTGTTGGAGATATCTCTTCCCAGCTCGTTTATAAATGCCAGGTATGCATCAATATTGTTGTTTCTTACATAAATACTCTCTAAGCTTTGCAATGCATTATCTGCCTCCGTCGTACCCGGATAATCCCTTGCTACCTGGGTATAAAAACCAAGTGCCTCATCGTAATTTGCATTGTTCATCTGGATAAGCCCCAGCTGAATCAGCGCCTTGCTAACATAGCTGCTGTTAGGAAATTCATTCACAAGCCGCTTATATTCCTTTACGGCATCTGTATTGTTCTCGAGGGAGACATGGGTCCTTCCTGCTTCAAACAAAGCATCATCAACATAGCCGGATTTTGGCAAATCTGTAATGATCTGTATCATTGTTTCCAGCTTCTGCTCTGGCCGGTTAAGTATTCCATAGGTAAATCCTTTTTGGAACATGGCATAATCTCTATCAGATTTACCAAGCCGGATAGATTCATTGTATTCTTCAATAGCTCTCCAATAGTCTTCCTGCACAAATTTACAGTCGCCCATTCTATTATACGCATCTGACTTTGTCTGAGCATTGGCGTTCTTCTCAAGTCGCACATATGTTCTGAACCAGTTCTCTGCCTCTCCATATACTTCCTGGTCAAAGTATACATATCCCATGCTATAATGTCCAAGGGCATATTCTTTTAAGCGATAAGAAACCGGGTCCTGTAAAAATTCGTTAAAGTATATCTTTGCCATCTCCATATCGCCGGAACGATAAGCCGCCTCACCTAACCAATAATAGGTTCGCGCTTTGATCCCGCTGTCATAATGTGCATATTTCAGTGACCTGTCGAATATATCAACGGCCTCAATGAAACGGAGGTTGTTGTACAATTCGAGTCCCCTGAAGAAGGCAATTTTTTGGTATGCAGCTTCAATTTTCTCGTCTTTATATTTGATCTTCTCCAGCGATTCCAGCGCCATACTGAAGTTTTTTGTTTGGAGATATGCAGTTACCAGGTAGTTGTAAACTTCATCAATCCTTTTTGAAGTAGGATAATAACTGATATACATATTGAATCCCCTGATCGCTTCATTAAACGGATTATAGGAAAGCTCAAAAGTAAGCTTTGCATAATTAAAGAGGGCGTCTTCCTGGATCCTTTGATCAAAGTCCATTTTTGATGCCTGGGAAAAAGCAATGCGTGCCTTGTTCTTATCTTCCATTTGCAAGTAGCAATCTGCCAGGTGGTAAAGCGCGCTCTGTGCAATTTCAGTTTCCCGGTAAGAGATGGTTTCAAAGAGGTAGCCGGCCTTTTTATAGTCAGCGCTTTTGTAATAGGCAAATGCCATCTGGTACCTGTCTTTTATTGAATATCCCTTTGTATTTTCTTTATATTTTTCAAGATAGGGCACAGCTTCCTCATATCTTTCCAATTTAAAAAATGACTCGCCCAAAATCTTTGCCATCTCTCCAACCCTCTTGTCAGAAACTGTTTCCATCAGGGCAGGCGCATATTCCACGACTTCTTCATACTTTTTTTGCATAAACAGAATCTGGGAAATATAATAAGGAGCTATACCGCTAAAAAGCGGATCATCATCAATCCGTTTAAATCCATTGAGCGCAGTTTCATAATTCTCTTCTACATAGTGAATGTGAGAGTAGTAGTATGTCGCCGGAGCGTTAAAGGGGGAATCGATTTCAAGTATCTCATAAAAATTTACCCTCGCACCCTCATAATCCTTTTTGCTATAGAATGAATATCCCTTTTTAAAATAATACTCCTGGAGATCATCATGGGATAACTTGTGTCGATCAACCTTGTTATACCACTCAATGGTTTTAGTGTAGTTATTTTTATAATAATAGAAATTCCCGGTATGAAAACTGACATCATTCACATGCGGACTCTCCGGGTTCTCTGAAATAAACCTGAATACCTGGTACTCGGCATCGTTGTTATATAGATTCAGGGCGCACATGGCATGGTAATACATCGCCTCTGCCCGAATCTGAGTTTCTTCCCCTTCTGTTATTTCAATCACTTTTTCGAACTCATTTCTTGCAGCACCGTATTTCTCCTTTTCATACAAAGAAATACCCTCAAGCAGGTTATTATCTGCGTATTCATAAGTTGCACTCTTCTGTCCGGATACAACTATACTGATGATAAATAATAACGCTACACTTATACAAAATCTATTCCTATTCATTATGTTCAGATTATCCAGTAAAAGTACCTAAATAACAAAGGTGCTTCTGAGTTACTTTTTCTTTTTAATTAACAGTGCTTTGTTAACTTTTATTTTGCAGGAGTAAGAGATAAAAGCAATCTGAGCAACAAGCCAAGTTTGAATATCTGACAGGTAACATGGTTCTGCTTAAAAGGAAATCAATGAAAAAAGAATGGTACCTGGAATAGCATAAACCTGCTGACAATATTTTTCGTATTTTAGCTTTCGAAAAAAAAGATCAATGTCCCTGGATACCATTATAAGTTTTGAGCATGTAAATATCAAGGTTAAGGACCACCTTGTTCTTTCGGATGTTAACCTGGAAGTGAATAAAAATGAGTTCATCTTCGTCATTGGAAAGGTAGGCAGTGGCAAAACGAGTCTTATAAAGACTATGAATGTCGAATACCCTCTTGATGAAGGATTTGCAACAGTCTCAGGGTATCAATTGCACAAACTTAAAAGGAAAGACATTCCAAAACTCAGAAGAAAACTAGGGATCGTTTTCCAGGATTTTCAATTACTGACAGACCGCACTATACATAAGAACCTGGAGTTTGTTTTGAAAGCCACCGGCTGGAAAAATAAACAAGAAATTAATGACCGTATTGCAGAGGTCCTGGATAAAGTCAACCTGGGCTATAAAGGTTTTAAAATGCCCCATCAACTATCAGGAGGAGAGCAACAACGTGTTGTTATTGCCCGAGCTCTGCTGAATAACCCGGATATTCTCCTGGCTGATGAGCCAACCGGAAACCTTGACCCGGCAACTTCTGAAGAGATCATGGATATCTTATTTGACATCGCAGCATCCGGCAGAACGGTAATTATGGCAACCCACAATTATAACCTGATCAAAAAGTTTCCTGCAAGGACCTTAAAATGTGAAGACGGAGCACTGATTGAAACTAATCTGAGCGAGGCAGACCTGGACAAGCTGATTCAGAACATCAGCGATAAAGAAACTTGATTACATGGCTTTTAAAAATCTACAATACATTTCTTATTCCAAAATTTTCTTCTAAGGATTCAATATCATTTTTGAAATAACTCATGGCCACTTCCCGCTCTTCCGGGGAGAGTTTTTCAGCTTCCTGTTGCTTCCTGTTTGAATTGTGCACCTTATCGACAAGGCCCGATCCAAAGATCCATCGTTTCAAAAAGCCGGGGGTGAGCCAGCGAAGGGCACGTCGAAGCTTATGGTCCCTGTTTAGAAGAAATTTTTCCAAACCCTTTGACCTGGGCACTGCCTGAACATTTGCAGCTTTAACTTCAGTAGAGATAGGAGGAATATCAAGAAATTTGAACAGCTTATCAGCCAGGAGCTGTTGTGATGCCTTCAATTCATTTGTGGTCATGATCAGAAATTGCTCCCTCTTAAAAATTTCAAACCACTTTTCCAGGTGAAAACAGTATTTCCCTGCATAGAAATGGCCCACGTTATTCTTTTTTGCAATATCAGGTTCATCCGCTACAGACATTTCCATATCAATGGAATCAGTAAAATGTGTATATGGAACATGATGTCCATAATTCACAGAATAGTTATACGATGAGTATGCCCTGTCTACCGGGTTACGAAGTATCACAATTATATTCATATTAGGATTATACTCATATATCCTGGTAATCGCTTCGTGGTCAATCATCAGGTAGGTATCTGCCACAGCAAGCACTGGTTCATTGTTCCATTTCTTAAAGAATGAATGAAGATAGCTGATACCTCTTTTGTACAGATCAGGAACAGAGAAGTAATGCACCTCCTTGATTCCGGAGAAACAAATTTTGGGATGTTGCTCCATGATTTTATACAGGGAGGTTGTACCTGAGCGACCGGCTCCAATTATTATTGTATTTACTTTGAGCTCCATGTTATTCTATAGCATGCTGAGATTAGACGATCCCGGATTCCGTTGTGCAATATTTCTCCCCAACACCTTACGAATTCTTCTGCGATTGATCTCTCCTCGAATTATCTTCCGGGCATCATAGCCCTGAAATTCCATTGGAATTCTCTGGAAGTACCCTTTCCAGCGGTCATCTTTCAACCCGGCTGTTCCAAAGCCAGCATCTATCACATTCTGCTCAAAAAGGATATCGATGGTTTCATCATGCACTCCATAATCAGTGAAAGGAAAAGCAAAGAATTTATAGGGAAGCTGGAATCGGTATTCAAGATCAATTACACTTTTCTTTATTTCTTCCAGTGCAACTTCCTTCTTCAGCAATGAAAACAAGGCATGATCAATTCCGTGGGATCCAAATTCAAATCCCTGTTCGATCATCTTAATAATCTGGATAGATGAAAGGTAAACCGGATTCATATGCATGTAGTCGTCAAATGAATAATCCCAGGCCTCCGCAACCTGATCCGTTATTTCCCTTTCAACATAGGAAACAGACAACAAACGCTTCCTTATTTCATGTATGCCACAATGCAGCAGATTAGCAGCTTTTGACATTTGTCCAGGAGAAATATTCCTAAGTTGACCAAGCAACAAGCTTACCTTAAACCTGTAGAACAGGCCCTTATTGTCTATGAATGCGTTATTTAGAAAAAAGGTTGCAGGCACTCCCTTTTTCAGCAGGATGGGCATTATGTCATCGTAACACTGTGCCAATCCATCATCAAAACTCAAAACCATGGGCGGTTTACCATCCTTCTCAAATTTCACATCCAAAAGGAAATCACTCATTTTCACAGCTGTGAAATGTTCCAGCATATAATCCAGGTCGGCTTCAAAATTATCCGGACTCTTGATGTCATACAGGTATTCCATATGAGGAAGTGGCCTGCCTGAAACCGCATGGTAAAATGGAAAAATCGCATCGATACCGCTTTTGCGGATATGTCGGCCGGCATTGCGTGGGCCGGGAAACATCGTCGATATTTGCTTTGTAAAATCAGACATTCTTCTTCTTTCTCAAATCTTTAAATGGCAAACGGTTAAATGCTATCCTTTGGTAAATATCAGGTTTAGCTCCAAAACCAGCAAAAAAACGGGCAATGGAAGAAATACTGGATCCTTCGAAATCCAACAGCAAGTTCTCACCTGCATACATCCGGATTATAGTATCTACCAGGTGAAACATGGCGCGATGCTCTTTGCCTTTACTATTTGAGCAGGACAAGAGATAAATCAGTCGTTTGTCACTATATGCAAACACTGTGGCTGCGCATAGTTCTTTCCCGAGGTAAACTCCAAATACTTTTATCTTCTCCAACTCATCTAGTTCCAGCAACAGGTGGTTCATGTTCTGATAGAAGGCCTTGCTTTCTCTCTTCTCATTGTTCAGCTCCTTGAATTCTGCGAATTCTGCCACATCAATCTTATCAGATATCTCAAGTTCAGATTTACATGATTTCCGTATATTCCTCCTGGTGTTTTCATTATAATTTCTATACAGCTGCTCATATTCATTTTTTAGAGAAAGGGAATAATTTGGACGATCTGTAACTTCATATCCCGGCTCTTCCCGAAGAATATTTCCGACATTGAATGCATAATTCCCCATGAGGAAATCACTGTTTATCTTATTTAGAAACATCCGCACAATTTCATTGTCTACGGGCTTTTCTGAATATACACCCAACTGCTGTGTATGAAAAGGTTGATAGATATATTTTACAGAATACTTTTTCTTGAAGGCCACTGGCATTACACACTCATAGTCCTCCATAATAAGTCCAAACCACTGATCCGCAGAGATATCCATATACCATGTATAGGGATAGATGGTTTCATGCCTGGAAGCTGCAATCACGCTGTTCCAACGTTCATCATCAATATCTTTTCTCTGCAATAGTTTTACCATTTAACCCTCTTTATAACTTTACAACAGTGATTCCTGATCCACCTCTCTCAAGGCGTTCATCGCCAAACCATTCCACCACATCTGAAGCATCAAGGAATTCCCTGGTCAGATGTCGCAATATACCATCGCCTTTTCCATGCAGAATTCTTAATTCCCTCGCTCCAACCATGACCGCTTCATCAAGGTAGCTTGAAACCATCTGCATTGCCTCATCGGCTCTTTTTCCACGCAAATCCATTTCAGGTTTGAATTGCATCCTTCTCTTACTCACATCCCAATCTCCCAATTTTACCGTTGACCTGGACGCTGGCTGACTATCCTTAGCTTCCTGGTCACTTAGTTTTTGCAACTGATCAAGTTTTGTTGTCGTTTTTATCTGTCCGAATACCACTGTACATTTTTTACCTTTTAACTGCACTACCTCTCCCCGCATATCCTGCCCCTTCATCTTAACAAAATCCCCAAGTCGTATAGTACTATCCTGTAAGATTTCTTTCCCGGGAGATGAAAGTTCAGCACTCTTTTCTTTCAGGTCAGGACGCCTTTGTCCCAACTGCTTCTCCCTCTCTTTCAGTTCCCTGAGCTCCTTCCCTGCCTGCTCCGTACGTTGCTGTTCATCGAATTCCATTTTTTCCTTATACTGCTCAAGCTTCATCCTGGCATCTCGGGTTTTTTCCTTATCAGCGTTAGATTCTTTGATCTCACGGATGGTGTTTTCTATCTGCTTGTTGGCTCCTGAAAGAAGCTGCTCTGCCTCCGACTTTGCTTCATTGATCAGCAGCTTGCGCTTTTTCTCGCTAAGATTTAATTCTTCCTCGTATTTCGACATCAGATCTTCCAGCTTTTTCTCAGATTGCCTGATCTTCTTTCGCTTTCCCTCCCAATATTTCTTATCCCTCAACACATCTTTCAGGTGCTTATCGAAATCGACATAATCCTGGCCAATCTTTTCGGAAGCATTTTGTAAGACAGATTCCGGTAGTCCAATCTTCCTGGCAATCTCGAAAGCGAACGAGCTTCCCGGTTTACCAACCTGCAGCTCATACAGAGGCATCATGCGATGATTATCAAATAGCATTGCACCATTTATCACACCTTCAGCTGAAGCAGCAAAATGTTTAAGATTTGTATAGTGAGTAGTCAATACACCAAAGGTTCCTGAATCATTCAGCTGTTCCAGAATTGCCTCCGCAATGGCTCCTCCCAGCATGGGTTCAGTTCCTGTACCGAATTCATCGATTAATGCCAGTGTTTTGGGCGCAGCATTTTTTATAAAATGCTTCATGTTAAGCAGGTGGGAACTATAGGTGCTCAAATCGTTATCGATAGATTGTTCGTCCCCAATATCAATAAAAATACCTGTAAAAATTCCAAAGTGCGATTTCTCCTCAACCGGGACCAGAATCCCACATTGACACATATATTGCAGTAATCCAACCGTCTGAAGACATACTGATTTTCCACCAGCATTGGGACCCGAAATTAAGAGTATTCGATGGTCGTTATCCAGGGAGAGGGAAAGGGGAACCACCTCTCTTCCCGAAGACTTAAGTGACAAATAGAGAAGCGGGTGTACAGCATTGATCCACTCAAATTGTTGGGTGTCCTGCAAATCAGGCCTGATGGCATTTACCCTGATGGCAAACAGTGCACGTGCCCGTATAAAATCTATTTCAGCAAGGAACTGATGCAAGTCTTCAAGTTCCGGAATATAGGGTCTGATATCCTCCGTGAATTTTTGAAGAATTTTAATAATCTCCCTGCGCTCAGCATATTCCAGCTCACGAATTTCATTGGTAAGTTCAACCACTTCAGCCGGCTCTACAAAAACCGTTTTCCCAGTGGTAGATTCATCATGCACCAATCCTCCCACTTGTCTTTTATGTGTAGCCAGGAGGGGAATAACAGGTCGATCATTTCTGAATGTCGCAGAAGCATCCTCGTCCATCCATCCCTCTGACTGTGCCTTCTTCAATATTTTGTGAAGTTGCTTACTTACCGAGGATTGTTTTGAAGAAATTGTTTTCCTTATCTGAGACAGTTCAGACGAAGCATTGTCACGAATCTTTCCCTGCTTGTTAAGAATCTTTTGTATGCGTTCCGAAACAAAAGGAAACAACTTTACATTTCCACTCAGCTCCTTCAAGCTCGGATAATCGTTCTCCTCATCTGCTTTGATGAAATGTAGGATTAGCCGGACAGATTCAAGACTTTTTGCCAAACCGGCAATCTCTTCCTCATCAAGATAGGTACCTTCAACGCTGGCTTTCTTAAGTGACTCCCTGCTGTCATAGAATTGATGAATGGGGAAATCTGTCTCTCCCAACTGGATCAAACGAAACTCTTCAACAAGGTCAAGTTCACGCTCGATGAAGTCGAATGATTCCATCATGGTCATCTGCGTTACCAGCTCTCTCCCCGGCTCAAAAAGACAGTACTCGGTAATGAGTTCCCGGATGCGTGTGAAGCCAATTTTATCTTCGAAGTTGGACGGATAGATCAAGGTTTCGTAAATTTTTCTTAAAAGTAATAAAAAATAGGGGAGTTGGGAGGGGAGTAAGCAGGGAGGTATGATGAAACCGGCACCATTAATGGAAAACGTGATGTATATCTGATTCTTGACTTGCTAAAAGATCTAGGTTTCAAAACAAAATTCAGGAGAATCAATCAACTATTCTGGTGGGGATTTGTTGTAGTACTATTGATACAGAGAATCAATGTGTACAAACAAAAAAATTATGGAGTTGTTTTTGCGATGAAAGGAAACTGCAAAATGAAATGGTACCAATCATTTTCTTAAGAGAAAAATTCAATCAGAAAAACAAGATTTATATATTTACAGAGAATAGCTTAAACTAAATTTGAAGAATATGGGAAAGTTGATTGTTGGCAGTCATGAAGAATTTGAGAAGCATCTTGGGAAAGTAATTGGAGTATCGGACTATCTCCAGGTCACACAAGAAATGATCAATACATTTGCTGATGCCACATTAGACCACCAATGGATACATATAGATACCGAGAGAGCGAAAAAAGAGAGTCCTTTCGGAACCACCATAGCTCATGGTTACCTGACACTATCACTTCTCCCCTTTCTGTGGGAACAAATCATTGAGGTAAAAAATATCAAGCTGCAAGTAAACTATGGGATTGAAAAATTAAAGTACAGTGAACCAGTTCCAGTTAACGGAGAAGTAAGGGTAAACGCCAAACTTAAATCGCTCAAGAATTTAAGAGGCATCTCAAAAGCAGAGATTGATGTAACACTCGAATTGAAGGATGCAAAAAAACCTGTCTTGCAGGGGGTTATAGTTTTTCTTTATCATTTTGAGTAGAGATGCGATTCATCGCGTTTGTTCTATGTTCTTTTATTATCTGTCTACCATATTTGAGTGTGTGTTATCTGAGTATGTGTATTTTTGAGAGAGTCTTCTTTGAGGTGCCGAAGAGTACTTTTGATAATGCGTTTCAGGATTAATCCTCCCCCTCCCTATCGTTAAAAAACGTTAACACCCTTGACATGTATTAAAAAATAATTAACTTTGTATCTCAAAGTCCTTTCAACATGGAAACATCAAATAAGCATTTAGAAGATATTTCGGAAATCAGGCAGATCATGGAACGATCCACAAAATTCCTTTCTTTGAGTGGCTGGTCTGGAATATTTGCTGGTCTGTTTGCACTCGCGGGTGCGGTTGTAGCATACCTGTATTTAGGGGGAGGTGAGATCTACTATGATGACAATTTCAGATTGCTTGAAGGAGAACGATCTTTGTCCCCCCGGGTATTCCTTTCATTGGATGCGGTAATAGTTCTAACTCTTGCAATAATCTCTACCCTCTTCTTTTCCATCCGCAAAGCAACAAAAGCAGGAGAAAAGTTCTGGTCTCCAGTATTAAAAAGAATGATGTTCAGTTTAATGATACCATTAATAACCGGAGGTATCTTAAGTATAATTATGCTGTGGCAAAACCATGTGAATCTTGTCGCACCGCTTACCCTGATATTCTACGGAATAGCACTCGTTAACGCAGGAAGATTCGTGAACAAAGAATTAGTGATACTCGGATTGGCAGAGATTCTTCTTGGCTTATTCGCAACAGCTTGGCAAGACCTCGGACTTTATTTCTGGGCACTGGGGTTTGGCCTCTTTCATATCATTTATGGTGCTACCCTCTATTTTAAATATGACAGGAAGTAGAAAAGATGGATAATCCAATCAAAGCATTAAATAAGCATTTTGAATCACGGGTTCGACTAGGGGTTATGTCAATCCTGGCTGCGAGTGAATGGGTTGACTTCAACTCCCTGAAAGAGTTTTTGGAAATTACAGACGGTAACCTGGCCAGTCATATCAAAGCCTTGGAAACTCACAAATATATTGACGTGAGAAAACAGTTTGTTGGCAGGAAACCCAAAACATCTTATACACTAACAGACCTGGGCAAAGTGGCATTTAAAAATCACATTACTGCCCTGGAATCTTTACTCAACACATAATTTTTTTAACTATTCACTTTGAATTACAAAGTGAAATATAGCTTACACAATGAAAGACTCTTTTGGAAAATTCTTCAGTTCGCCAAGTTTCAAGTTTATAGTTATTGGAACATTATCATTGCTGCTCATGATTCCTGCAGCGATGATAAAAAATCTGATCAGAGAACGTGAATCCCGTAATGAGACAGTCCGCATGGAGATCAGTGAAAAATGGGGCTTAGCTCAGACTATCACGGGTCCCTTCATTACCATTCCCACTGAAGAGGTGGTAAAAGACAGGTACAATGAAGATATTGTTTACCACAGGTTTCATATGTTGCCTGCTCATCTATCCATTGAAGGAGAGATTATTCCTATGGAAAAAAAGCGTGGTATATTCTCCTCTGTTGTTTATAATTCTACCATTCATATTACGGGCTACTTTGATTTGAATGAAGAGGGCCTGGAGCAACTCATAAAAAAGAATATCCAAACAGAAAAAGTATATCTCAGCATCGGGATCACAGATCTACGGGGTATTGGTAATAATTCAAAAATTACAATCAACAGTGTACCCACAGAATTCAGGCCAGGTTTATACAATCATGAAATAACAGACAGGGGGATACATGTTCCCATAGAATTTTCAGATATACAAGACCTTGATAAAATCTCATTTAGTGCTACACTGGTTCTTAACGGCAGTTCAGATATCTATTTTATACCTGTTGGAAAAACAACTGAAGCTAGACTTACTTCTACCTGGCCAGACCCTTCATTTACAGGGAGTTTCCTGCCTTCAGACAAAGAAATTTCAGTAGACGGATTTACATCATCATGGAGTATCAATTACCTCAACCGCAACTATCCACAAAGCTGGCAAGATGGGGGTCATAATGTAAACGACTCTGCTTTTGGCGTCAACTTCCTGGTGCCAGTTAACCATTATCAAAAATCGACCCGGGCTGCGAAATATGCTTTCATGTTCATTGCACTAACCTTTCTTGTATTCTTCTTAACTGAGGTAATTTCCAAGAAGAGAATTCATGCCATTCAATATATCCTGGTTGGCTTTGCATTGATCATATTCTATACCTTGTTGGTTTCTCTTTCTGAGCATATTGGATTCAACAACGCTTACCTGGTCTCCATGTTGTCGGTAACAGTTCTCATCGGCTACTACATAAAAACCAGTACAAAATCAACCAGGGTCGGCCTTATTTCCGGCTCCCTTTTGTTGGTATTGTATAGTTACCTTTTCACTACGCTTCAATTACAAGACCTGTCCTTGCTAATGGGAAGTATTGGCCTGTTTGTAGTCCTGGCGATTATCATGATCGTTTCAAGGAGAATCAATTGGTACAAAGAAAAAACCGAGCAAAATGATTAAGAATACAATACTGCAAAGGGTATGGCGTTCTGCCTACCTCTTTTTATTCGACTTTGGTCGGTATTGGTTTCCCTGGTTCTGATTTCCACTACGATTACCAGGGTTACGATGTGAATGATACTGCTTTGGCTTAGGTGTTTCCTCAGCGGGCTCATCGGGTTCGTAACCCACAAATGGATGATCCTCAACTATATCAATATCCTGATCTATTAACTTCTGAATATCTCGCAGATATGGCTTTTCTTCATCCATACAGAATGAAACAGCAATGCCACTTGCTTCAGCCCTGCCTGTACGACCAATGCGGTGAATATAGGTTTCGGGGATATTCGGAATTTCGTAGTTGATCACAAGAGACAAATGTTCGATGTCGATGCCTCGTGCAGCAATATCGGTGGCTATCAGTACCTTAATTTTTCCTTCCTTGAAATTTCCAAGGGCACGTTGCCTTGCATTTTGTGATTTATTACCGTGGATAGCTTCAGCCATGATGCCTTTCTTTCCAAGTAGCTTTACCACTTTGTCGGCACCGAATTTCGTTCTCGTAAATATCAAAACAGAATCATGCGAATTTGCTTTTAGCATATGAACCAGCAATTTTGGCTTGCCCTTTTTGCTTACGAAATAGACAGACTGCTCCACTTTTTCTGCGGTGGTCTGCTCCGGCTTTATGGTCACCTTCTCAGGATTACCGAGGATCTGTCGCGACAGCTTTACAATATCCGGAGGCATAGTGGCAGAGAAGAAAAGAGATTGCCGCTCCTTTGGCAGGCGCGCAATAATTTTTTTAATATCATGTATAAATCCCATGTCAAGCATGCGATCTGCTTCATCCAGTACAGAATATTCCACATCACTCAATGAAATATATCCCTGGTCCATCAGATCTAATAGTCGTCCCGGTGTAGCCACCAGTATGTCGACTCCCTGGCGGAGTGTATCGGTTTGGCTCCCCTGCTTCACGCCACCAAAGACGACAGCATACTTTAAACCAGTATATTTCCCGTAAGTTCTAAAACTATCGTAAATCTGTATAGCCAACTCCCTGGTTGGTGTAACTATTAGTGATTTGATTTTACGTTTACCCTTGCTCTGTTCCCGGTCGTTATATAGGTGTTGTAAAATTGGTACTGCAAATGCAGCTGTCTTGCCTGTTCCCGTCTGCGCACAACCCAGTAAATCCTTCCTGCGAAGGAGAATTGGTATTGCCTGTTCCTGTATTGGTGTTGGATTTGTATAGCCCTCTTCCCTTATTGCCCTAAGTATAGGGTCAATAATCTTTAGTTCCTTGAATGTCATTTGGGCGGCAAAGGTAGTTTTTTTATTTAAATAAGTTCTAGCGACCCCTCACCCACTCCACACTCTTCTTTAATCCTTCCTCAATGGGAGTTATGGGAAGACCTAATTCACGAACTGCTTTTGCCGGAGAAAGTTCATAATGGTATTTCCCTCTGACTATCCACTTCGGAGTTACTTCCGGTTTTTTGTTGAACCATATGGCAAAGAAAAGCTCTAACCTGGCAAATATCAGTTGTTCCCACATTGGGATTTTAAACATTTTTCGTTTGATCCCTGCTATCTCTCCCATCATTTTGAAAAATGTTATGTAATCATAATTCTCCCCACCAATCAGGTAAGTTTCGCCTTTTTTTCCTTTCTCCATTGCAAGAATATGAGCCAGGGCCACATCCTCAATGTATACATAGTTGCCAATTCCTGTTCCATCTCCGGGATAAAGCCTCCAACCGCCGTTTACAAATTTATCTATCATTAAGGTTGTTGAAGAGGGCTCTCCAAATAGAAAAGGTCCATACACTCTTGTAGGCGAAATAATGACAACGTCCAAATCATGAAGGTTTACAAAATCTTTCACTACTGATTCAGCCATTAACTTAGACCCCTCATACTCATTAAACAGATCAACATCCCTGATCTTTTCTTCGGTTATTATTCCATTTAATGATGGCCCGAAAATTCCTGCAGTGCTTGTAAAAACTACTCTTTTAATATCATGCTCCAAAGCAGACTGCATTACATTTACCGTTCCCCCAACGTTGATATCATAAAAAATTCCACTATCCTTTGCCCATACTTCGGCATAGGCCGCCACATGATATGCTTGCTCACAGTTTTTCATGGCTGCATCAACAGAAGACTTATCCGTAATATCTCCCTGGAAGGGAAATACATTTTCGAAGCTAAGGTTTCGTGCCTTCTCCATAGACCTCACCAGGGCATGCACAGTGTGTCCTCTCTCCGATAACATCTTCACTAAATGAGCACCTATGCTACCAGTTGCTCCTGAAACAAATATCTTCATCTATCTTTTACTTTTAACAATATTCATATTTGGCTGGTGCTTTAAAGCAGCCAGGTTTACCGTCCATGCCATGGCCAGGTGAACGAAGTAGGCAATCCAGATAGTTCCGGTATAAGCGCCCAGTAAACATAAAACAATGGCAAGTGGAATAGCTCCAATGGCTTCATCTGCTCCTTTGGGAAGGTGAGCACCGGCATAAAAAACCACATTCACAGCAATGGCTGGCCAAAGACCAATGGTTTCGAGCAGTGGATAGAATAACACACCACGAAAAAAGAACTCATAACCCAACAGGTAAATTGCCCAGGCCAACAGGTTATTAAAAACTAATTTCCTGTTCCATTCAGCAACCCTGATTTCAGGTTGTTTTTTCAGAACTCCTTGTGATTTTGATAAGAATATCAGAAGTGGTACCAGGATTACTGATATCCCTGCCATCCAATAAAGAGATGCCATGGCTGTCTCCTTATTTACAGCAAATCCAAGATCACCTAATTTGGTATCCGGAAAAGAGATCATGTATGCAAGAAATGGCAGCAGTCCCAGTAAAACAGCCCCCAAATATTTGCTCCATATAACTATCCGTATGGATCCTTTCTCCTTACCAAATCTACGGATCAGCTTCTCTCTAAGACTAACCGACTCCTGGATAAACCAATATGCTAAATAGGCAATTAAGCCCACAACAAGAGGTATGACAACTTTAAGTTGTTGCATAGAAATACTAAGATCCATAGCTGAGAAAATATGCATTACCAAAGATAATTATTCTTCATAAAACCAGGTATTTACTTTAAGCACGATTTCAAAAGGTAATGCTTGTAAATTAAAGGAGTACACATCTCCCAAAGACAATTCAGATTTTTCAGCTATCCGGGCCATCTTTCTCTCCTCCCTCGTCATTCTATCGGAATTGTTTACACAAGCCGAAGAAATAAAGATGAGAAGAAATAAGAAGATAAATAACTTCAATAATTTTTTCATAAATTGATATTTTGTTGAAGTACAGATATTAAAGATAATCTTTTTGTATGCAAAATATTTTAAGCTAATTGAGAAACCTAACATAAATAGTAAATTAGCATTCAATATCTTCAAACATAGGTATCATGAAAAAAAACAACTAAATATACTGTCCTGCTCTTCATTTTTATAGCGTTGGATTGTGGGTATTAGAATTCAGCGCAGGAAGAGGAAATGAGAAAAAGAATGGATGTTCATTTATCAAAATAAAATTACTCCATGGCATTGACCAATAATGACGTATTAAAAAAAATCAGGGTAGCACTTAAATTGCGTGATGATGATATTATCGACATCCTGAAACTTAAAGAATATGAGATATCTAAAAGTGAGCTGGGAGCTTTCTTCAGAAAAGAAGAACACCCAAAGTATATGGAGCTGCAAGACCAGATATTAAGAAGGTTTCTGGATGGTTTGATCATTTACAAAAGAGGGCCAATAGGAGAGAAACCAGAATCATCAAAACAGGAGAACAAGTCTTTTGGAAGTCTTAAACCACCCAAACGCTAATAATTTTTACTATCTCCCCCCCGGTTTTCCACCCTTATAATTCTTACTCTTGCCGTAGTATTTTTTCTTCTTATTGAAATGTTCTTTCTTATCGGAAGAGCTACCACCTTCACGCCAATTGGGACCAGGACCCAGTTCATCGGGTGGATGCAATTTAGGGACGGTAATGCTGATAAGCTTTTCAATACTCCGCAGTTTATACATATCGCGTGGATTAACCAAGGTAACGGCCTCTCCTTTTGCATTAACGCGAGCGGTACGTCCCACACGGTGTACATAATCTTCTGCATCATGTGGAACATCAAAGTTGATCACCATATTGATCTCTTTCACGTCTATCCCCCTGCTCATCAGGTCAGTAGCAACTAAAATACGTATCCGCTTTGAGCGAAATCCGATCATTACAGCTTCACGCTCATTCTGTGTTAGATTCGAAGAGATACCTTTCGAAGGCAGTCCGGATTTATTCAAATGTCTGACTATCTCTGATACTTTTATCTTGGTTGAAGTAAAGATGAGGATGCTGTCATATTTTGGCCGCTCACGGATCACATGGCTTAATACAGGAAGCTTTTGCTCCTCATAGACTATATATGCTTTATGATCAACTCCCTCTGCCGGCTTAGAAACAGCAAGCGATATCTCCTCTGGCTTATACAATATCTTTTTCGCCAGCTGTCTGATGCTGTCAGGCATGGTAGCGCTAAACATCAGCGTTTGTCTTTTCTCAGGCAAAAAAGAAAATATTTTTTGCAGGTCGTCTATAAATCCCATGTCCAGCATCCTGTCGGCCTCATCAAGGATGACATGCTTGATCTTTGAAAAGTTGACGTATCCTAATTGAAGATGTGACAATAATTTGCCGGGCGTTGCGATAATAATATCGGTACCGTTTACCAGGGCTTCCTTTTGATGATAAAAATCACTGCCATCTCCCCCACCATAAATAGCTTTGGAGCCAACTGATGTGAAGTAAGAAAATCCCTGTATCTGTTGTTCGATCTGTATAGCAAGTTCTCTTGTAGGAACGATGACAAGTGTATCAATATGGTTGTTGTCTTTGCCAACCAGCTTGTGTACTATAGGCAGTACAAACGCACCTGTTTTTCCTGTACCTGTTTGGGCACAGGCAATCAGGTCTTTGTTTTCGAGTATAGCCGGAATTGCTTTTGCTTGTATGGGTGTAGCCGAATCAAACCCCATATAGGAAATCGCTTCAATTAACTGCTCATCAAGTTTTAGTTCTGTAAATTTCATTGGTTTTTTTTGGTCAATACTTCAGTTAATTCTTTGGGAGCGCGTGTAAGGCGTTTTGTTTCCATATCAAGGAATACAAGGGTTACCTCTGCAGTGTTGACCAGTTCTCCAACTGAGTTATAGATATTAGTTTGAAAGATGGCTCTTGCTTCAGGAATTTTTGGGATTGTTGTTTCAATGGTTATCTCGTCGTCATAATACAAGGACTTAATATATTTTGCATTTACAGAAACGACTGGCATAATAATACCCATGTCCTCCAATTCCTTGTAAGCAAAACCAAATGACCTGACAAATTCTGTCCTCCCCATTTCATAAAAACGTGCATAGGTACCATAATATACAATACCGGCTTTATCGGTATCTGCATACAATACCCTATACTTAATACTTCTTGTAATCATATTGTAAAAATAAAGAGTTCTCAGCGTCAGCAAGATCCACGTATTTGGCTATCTACCTGCATCTTCTGAGAATCTCTTTTTGTCTCTAAGTTATTCTTCGATATCTGCCAGCATAAATATAAATGCATATTCCATGGCTACATCCTTTAGTCTCTCAAATCTACCACTCGCACCACCATGTCCTGTGTCCATATTGCAATACATAAGCAGCATATTATCATCAGTTTTCATATCACGAAGTTTAGCTACCCATTTTGCGGGCTCAAAGTACTGCACCTGACTGTCGTGCAAACCGGTTGTTACCAGCATATTTGGATATGCCTTTGCCTCGACCTGGTCGTATGGAGAATAGCTTAGCATGTACTCGTAATATTCTTTTTCATTAGGATTACCCCATTCGTCATATTCTGAAGTAGTCAGCGGAATAGTTTCATCTAACATGGTGGTCACAACGTCCACAAAAGGAACAGCAGCGACAACTCCTCTATATAGTTCAGGACGAAGATTAACAACCGCACCCATTAAGAGTCCACCTGCAGATCCGCCCATGGCAAACAATTTATCAGGATTTGTATAGCCGTTGTTGATCAGTTGCTCAGAGCAGCTGATAAAATCGGTAAATGTATTCATCTTATTGAAGAGTTTTCCATCTTCATACCAGCCCCTTCCATAAATTTGGCTACCGCGAACATGAGCAATGGCATAAATAAAACCACGATCAAGAAGCGACAATCTCACTGAGCTAAAGCGAGGATCCATGGTCGCACCATAGGAGCCGTAGCCATAGATCAGAGTGGGTGTCTCTCCATTCTTCTCCATTCCTTTGCGATAGACAATGCTCATTGGTATTTTTTTGCCATCATCCGCCTCTGCATAAATACGCCTGGCTTCGTAATTCGCCGGATCAAAATCTCCAATAACCTCCTGTTGTTTCAAGAGCTCCTTATCCTTAGTCACCATATTGTAATCATAGGTAGAACTTGGAGTAGTTAAGGAAGAATATGAAAATCTAAGGATGTCTGTATTAAACTCAGGGTTAACAGAAACGCCTGCTGTATATACCTCTTCCCAGAAATCAAGATAGTGCTCAGTTCCGTCTGCCCAATTGATTATTCTCAGCTGGTTCAATCCCTCTTTGCGTTCATCAACCACCATATAATTACTAAAAAGTTCAATTCCTTCAAGGAATACATCCTCTCTGTGCGCGATTACTTCTTTCCAATTTTTAACACCCGTCTTATTTACCGGGGTCTTCATCAATCTGAAGTTCTTGGCATCAAGGTTGGTTACGATGTAAAAATCATCTCCAAAATGTGATACTGAATATTCCAGTCCTTCTGTCCTGGCTTGTAACATTTTAAACTCATCGTCAGGTGCGTCGGCGCTTAGAAATTGGTATTCCGAAGTCAATGTACTTACTGATCCAATCATGAGATACTTTTCGGACTTCGTTTTGTAGATGAAGGTACTGTATGTCTCATCATCTTCGCTATAAACCAACACATCTTCTTTTGCTGAAGTACCCAGTTTATGCTTATTAATGGCATTTGATCTTAAGGTTTGTTCATCCTTTGTTGAGTAGAAAATAGTCTTATTATCATTCGCCCAGGTTGATCCGCCTGTAGTAACAGGTATCTTATCTCCAAGAATCTCTCCTGTTTCCATGTCCTTCACGTAAATCGTATATTTCCTTCTGCTTACAGTATCTACGCCGAAGGCCAGGTACCTGCTGTTGGTACTCATACTTATGCCGCCAACCGAATAATAAGTATAACCTTCTGCCATCTCATTCACATTCAGCATGATCTCCTCTTCCGCTTCCATCGTTTCTAACTTGCGACAATAGATTGGGTATTCCTTTTGCTCTTCGTAACGGGTGTAATAATAATAACCATTCTTTTTGTAAGGCACAGATTCATCTGTTTGTTTTATCCGGCCCACGATTTCATTGAATAAATTTTCCTGGAAATCATTGGTTTCCTTCATCACATCCTCGCGATAGCTGTTCTCAGCGTTCAGATAAGCAATTACCTCCTCGTTCTCTCTCTCACGCAACCAGTAGTAATTATCAATCCTGGTATCGTTGTGTATCACCAGCTCTTTTGGTTTCTTCTCTGCAATAGGTGCATTCATTTTCTCTGTTCTTTGACAGGCCGACACTAGTAACCCAAGTATCAGCAGGTTGATTAAAAATATTTTTTTCATTGTAGAAATTTTTTGGAACACATTTTTAATGCTTTTTTTCCAATTTATAACTATTTAACAGTGCTTTCTTATTATAGTTCAGAAAAATAGGACGTGAAATTACAAAAAATATTTAGGTGGTGATAAACAATGGAAGAAATAATCACTGCTTTCTGCGATAAATAGGTTCGTTTACACACCCTTCATACTCAATTGAATCCGATTTCGGTTCAGGTCCACCTCAAGTACCTTGACCTGGACGTGTTGGTTGAGTTTAACTATATCGTTCGGGTCTTTGATAAAGCGGTCGGCCAATTGTGAGATGTGTACCAGTCCATCCTGCTTCACGCCCACATCAACGAAGGCACCGAAATTGGTAATATTCGTTACAATACCAGGCAGGATCATTCCTGCTTGCAGGTCTTCCACTTTCTCTACCTCTTTGGAGAATTCGAACACTTCAATTTCCTGCCGTGGGTCTCTTCCCGGCTTTTTCAATTCGTCTATGATATCCTTCAGTGTAGGCATTCCAATATTGCCACTTACATACTTCTCAAGTGCTATGGAATCAACCAGAGAGCTATCCTTCACTAATTCTTCCACTGAACAACTCATATCACCGGCCATCTTTTCAACTACAAAATAGCTTTCAGGGTGTACAGCTGAATTATCAAGGGGATTTTTGGCATCGGTAATTCTTAAAAATCCAGCGCACTGCTCAAAGGCCTTATCTCCCATCCGGGCCACTTTTTTCAATTGATTTCTTGAGGAGAAAGCACCATTTTCAGCCCTGTATTCAACTATATTTTGAGCAAGAAGGGGTCCCAATCCTGACACATAAGTAAGCAAGTGTTTACTTGAAGTATTCAAATCAACGCCTACCAGGTTTACACAACTCTCAACCACATCATCAAGCGATTTCTTCAGATTCCCCTGGTCTACATCGTGCTGATACTGACCCACACCTATCGATTTCGGCTCAATTTTTACTAATTCGGCGAGTGGATCCATTAATCTTCTTCCAATAGACACCGCTCCTCTAACTGTCACATCAAAATCAGGAAATTCATCTCTTGCCACTTTAGAAGCCGAATAAATTGAGGCACCTGACTCGTTCACCATATATACTTCCATATCCTCCGGGAACCTGACGAGCCGAACAAATCGTTCTGTTTCACGGCTGGCCGTTCCATTTCCAATGGCTATCGCTTCAATTTTATATTGCTGCACCAGCGAGCTGACCTTGCGAGTAGCACCTGAACGGTCTGATTGGGGCGGATGTGGAAAGATGGTCTCATTGTGCACCAGGTTACCCTGGGCATCAAGGCAGACCAGTTTACACCCACTTCTGAATCCGGGATCCAGGGCCAACACACGCTTTTGTCCCAACGGGGATGCTAATAAAAGCTGCCGGAGGTTTTCAGTAAAAACACGTATTGCTTCTGCATCAGCTTTTTCCTTGTACTCAGCTTTAAATTCAGTTTCAATAGAAGATGACAATAACCTTGTATATGCATCTTTGACTGCCAGCTTCACCTGCTGAGATACATCATAAGATCCTCTAACAAAGAAATCATCAAGCGCATCTACCACTTTATCCTTATCCGGTTCAATAGAAACTTTCAGAAATCCTTCTTTTTCACCTCTGCGCATAGCCAGTATCCTGTGACTTGGACATTTCTTCAAAAGTTCACTGAATTCGTAATAGTCTTTGTACTTTATTCCTTCTTCCTCTTTTCCTTTTAAAAGCTTTGAGTACATCACAGCACCCGTGGAAAAATGGTGCCTCACGATATTACGCGCTCGTGAATTTTCATTGATCCACTCTGCAATAATGTCTCTTGCACCCTGCAAGGCCTCATCAACAGATTCGACCTCTTCATTTAGAAATTCCCCTGCCCTTTTTTCAAGCTGAAGCTCTTCCTGCTTCATTATTATCGTCGCCAATGGCTCCAATCCTTTGTCCCTGGCAACTTTAGCCCGTGTCTTTCGTTTGGGTTTGTATGGAAGATAAATGTCTTCAAGTACATTGAGTTCCATTGTATCCTCAATCTTTTTCCTCAGGTCTGCTGTAAGTTTTCCTTGTTCGTCAATCGTTTTCAGGATGTACTCCTTGCGCTTCACCAATTCCTTCAAACGCTCATATTCATCACGGATCTCTGCTACTTTTACTTCATCAAGACTTCCCGTAAGCTCTTTTCTGTACCGGCTGATAAATGGAATCGTTGCACTTCCGTCCAACAACTCTATTGTATTCTTAACCTGTACTATTGTGAGTCCCAGGTTATTCGCAATTACCTCTTCATATATAATCATGTGCTTTATAAATCTTTAGGAAACAAAAATCAAATTTAAATGAAAAATGCTGAATTCTGTACAAAATTTCTTGTAATTCCTACATGAAATAGTAGATAGTTATTTCATAAAATGTACTTTTGTGAAAATGAAACGAACTATGAGTCACATGATCGCCCCTTCCATACTGAATGCAGATTTCCTTCACCTGGGTAATGTATTGGAGATGTTAAATCGAAGTGAGGCAGACTATATTCACCTGGATATTATGGATGGCCGCTTTGTACCCAATCTTTCCTTTGGTTTTCCAATCATACAGCAGATAAAAAAGGTAGCGCAGAAACCACTGGATGTTCACCTTATGATTGTTGAACCTGACAAATATCTTGAAGAATTCAGGAATGCCGGCGCAGACATTTTAACTGTTCATTACGAAGCTTGCGATGATCTGAAATCTACCATTGAGCGCATCAGGGAATTAGGTATGAAACCATCTGTCTCCTTGAAACCGCAAACAGAGGTTTCTGTTTTAGGGCCCTATCTTGCGGAGCTTGACATGGTGCTCATTATGTCTGTTAATCCCGGTTATGGTGGTCAGTCGTTTATGGTAGAATCGTATGAACGTATTAAGGAACTAAAGTCTATGATTGACAAGATCGGTTCAAGTACGCGGATCCAGGTTGATGGCGGTGTCGGACAAGACAACATTGGTCAACTCCGAGATTCCGGGGTGGATGTTTTTGTAGTTGGGAGCGCAATTTTCCGGGCCAATGATCCGGAGGGAATGATTCGAATGCTTAAAAATATATAATGGTATAGACGCGATTTATAAAAGGTCAGACGCGCCACATGGCGCGTCTCTACAAAAAGTTTACTCTCCCGCCAGGTATCTTTCCAAATAGGCAAATGTTTTAGTCAGGTTACCATCCTTGGTTATTGTCGCTCTTTCAACAATTCCCTCGTTATCTTCTCCTATTAAATATGGTATCACATTCTCGATTAAGGCATACCCAAAATCTTCAGATGCATTGCGGGGAAGTTCTCCTGGAAGGTTATCAACTGCCATCACTGTAATCACTTCATCTGCAAATGGTTCTTCAGATTCATTACCTGTTTCAGGATCGTATCCATAGATTGGATCTGCGATGGTTGAAGGCCTTATTGTAGAAGGGATTGGCCCATCGATATCACAGCTGATGTCTGCAATGACCTTTACCGGGAATGACGCCGTTTTCAATTCTTCTTTTGTTAAAAATACAGGTGATTCAGGATCCCAAAAATGACAGGCAATAAACATATCAGATTTTTCTGCAAAAGGCAGAAAAGTACTTTCATAGTCTGCCGGAAATTCAACAAAATTGCCAAAATCAAATTCACCGCCATCCTTCCTCCTGCTATAGTGCCAGGGATCGAGCCGACAAAACACTGGCTCTTTGAAAGTCAGGGTAAGATAATCCCCAGGAATAACTTCCCGGACACCTGCATCAAGGAGGATTTCAACGGCTCCACCGGCTACTCTTCCTCCGCCAGTCAACACAATACGTGTATCTTTCAAATCAATACTCTTTAATGAGAGCTTCAATTTTTCCAGGTCATTTATCTCCCAGGCAGGTTTCAATTCGTATGTTCCTTTGCGCATCCCAAGTGCCCGTATACCATTATAAGCTCCAACAACACCAGCCCACCTTCCAAATGCCACTACGCGAGACTTATCAGGCCTGGTGAGATATTCATAATCAATTAATGTAATGTTCTTCTTCACAATCTCCTGCAGCAAATTCCTGTTATAGGGTTGTTCTTTAGCAGTATGTGAGAAAAAGAGATAGCTTTTTGAATCAGCCAGGGAAGGAATATCCACCTCCTTCACCCCCATCATAATATCGCAATCGGACAAATCATTTGAAAGATTCACTCCTGCAAGGCGATACTCTTCATCTGAGTAACAACGCATGGGAGAAGGTTCAACAACGATTTGTAAATCAGGATATTTTTTTACTAGATCGGCACACTGCATGGGTGTAAACGGCACTCTTTTATCAGGGGGATTCTTTGTTTCTCTTACAATTCCGATTTTCATATAAATTGCTGTTTTTCGAAATTAGGATTATTTAATGAGTTTGCAATCAAAAATTATGAACTCTGCAACATTTGAATACTGCATTCCTATATTAAGCAATAGAAATTTAAGCGAAGAAGTGTAAACATCCCGCTGAAGTATTTACTCAATCTGATTTTGTTATTCCCTACTCAAAAAAGTATTCATTGATATCCACGAGATTATTTCAGTGGAAAAGCAATAACAGTTAACCAATCCATTGGATTATCAGACTCCATCATCGTCGTTTTGTATAATTCGAACGCACCTCCCGTAAGTTTCATCCCATTCTCCTCCGTATATTTCGTCAGCGTTTCATATGAGTCCTTCAGATAATCATATTTGCCATAGTGAGGAAGCATCACAACTTCTTGCTCCTTAAATGTTTTTGACTTGATATCACCTGAAGCTTTTCCTGGCTCTGCAATTTGCAAGCCAAGCAGGGCATGAGCGTATCCCGTCTCTTCGTCAAAATCAATGTAGTATGAAAAAGCTGTTCCAGCCATCTGAAGCCCTTGTTTCGCTACTTCTCCAAAGAGCATTTTAAACATGTTTCCCATCTGCTGTGACATTTCCTCCATTGTCCCCTCCATTGGGATAACAAGCGTATGCATTTTTTTCATCATACCTACTTGAATTTCCCCGGTCTTATAAAGTTTCGGAGGATCTGCTTCGATAATTTCCTTCATGCTTGCCAGACCTGATTCAAATGAGTTTTGCATTCCTCCCGACATCATCATCATCATTAATCTTCCAAAGGGATATTTACCGTCTGCTACAAAATTCCATGTTACATGAGTCCCCTCATCCGTTTTCTCCAGATGCCATTCCACCAATGAAGAATCAGGATCCTCTCCAAACCATATGGTAGACTGAATTTCTTTACCAAAGACAACTTTTTCAACTTTCATCATTCCATATCCAATTTTATCACCTTCCCAGCTGTATGTTGAACCAATATATCCCTCTTTTGGCTCAATGGTCACCTTTGCTTCCGGTTCCATTTGCAGCCATGGATCCCACTGATCCCTGTTCAAATAGAGCGCAGCAGAGTGAAATACTTCATCCGGACCGACAGCGATATCTGCCTCAGCAGAAATTATAGTTGTTGCAGGTAAGAATGCAGGAACTATAAGTACAAGACCTGCCAGAATGAGTAGAACGATTAATAACCATTTAAGAATTTTCATGGTAATAAATTTAGATTTATACTTTGAACAGGGTCTAAAATACGAAACATGGGGATACGAGTCAAGGGTTTTAACTTATGCCCTCATCAGGGCAACGAAAGCTATGCCCGAAATCTGGCCAATCCAATAGCCACCATTCTTTCAGCAGTACGTGATGCAGTCGACAAATCTATGGACGCCAGAGTAGTAACAGAAGACATTGCTGAAGTAAAAGCTTTTTCAGCCAGTGATGTAGGTGATTGGATAGCTGAAAATATTTAGGAGGTCCACAGTAAATCTTCTTGTAAGAATCATTTTGAAGGTTCTTGTTTTTTAGTACTTTAACAGTACGAAAACAAGAACCTTTTTCTATGGGCAAAAGTGAACTTAATACAGACTGGCGAAAAGTATCTTCAGCTATCTACAAGAGACCTTCAGATGGTAAGGTTTTTGGTTCTGTGGAAATTGATGTAAGTGAACTTGAGAATTATGTGAATCAGAAGAGGAAAGAAGGATTAAAAATTACCCTGACGCATATCTTCACACTGGCTGTTGCACGTGGATTAAAATACGAAGTACCGGAACTTAATTGCTATATACGAAGAGGGAACCTCGTTCAACGCAGTCAAATTGATGCCATGGTTAGTGTTCTGATCCGTGACAATGAAATGAGTTCTGTAAGGGTGGAACATGCCGATCAATTAAATTTAACAGACCTATCTAAGGTGCTAACTGACGGAATCAGGAATTCACGATCAGGTGACGAAAGCAACACGATGCAGATGAAAGGAAAAATAGCGAGGATACCGTGGCCCTTTCGTGGATGGGTTTTCAATACCATTAAAACACTGACCTTAAAATGGGGGGTTTCTCTTCCATCCATAGGATTAACGGCAAACAATTTCGGTTCCTTTGTAATTACCAACATTGGAAGTATAGGACTGGACACCGGTTTTCCTGCACTTTTCCCCATTTCCAATGTGCCATTTGTATTTGTCATGGGAGGCGTTGCTAAAAAAGCTGTGGTTGTAGATGACGAAGTGGTTATCAGGAGAATGATTACACTTAGCAGCGCGATGGATCACAGGGTTGTTGATGCCATTCATGGTGGAAAATTATTCAAATATATAAAACAGATTGTTAAGGACCCATCAGTTTTAGAGTAAGATTTTTTGAAGCTCGCTAAATCATTTTCTTACTGTTAATCGTTACGCAGCGATTCATATACTGCCTTGTTTTTCAATCCACTTCCAGTAAGCAACCAGCTCCAGAACCACCTCGCCATCGGGTAGGTTCTTGCTACGCATCACATGTTGAAAAAAGCAAGAGAAAAACAATTGTTACTGAAAAGAGCATTTTTGTATTCATTTTCATAATTTTGTTTTAGAGTATTTACACTAAGTAATAACTTAGCTTAGTAGCAATATTTTTCTAGTATTATGAATTATCGTTAAAAATATTATTTATAGGCCAATTGCATGGTTAAGCAATGTTAAAACGGCTTAATTCAGAATAATTCTAAACCGAGAGGGTGCGGAGAATTTAACGGTGATAAATAATATTTTTTTACTTTAGTGTTTCTTTATAAACCATCTACAAAAAAACATATTCAAATCCACAATCATTAAAATGATATTACAAACGAATAAAAACATTGCTGTTGGAGCAGATATTGGAGGAAGCCATATCAGTTGCGCTGCTGTTGACATGAATCAACATACCATCATCACAGAGAGCTATACTGTTATTGATGTTGATAATAAGGCGTCTGCTGAAGTGATTATCAATAAATGGAGCGACGCCATTAAGCAAACACTCAATAAGGCAGGTATTGATGAACCCGTTGGTATTGGCCTGGCCATGCCGGGACCATTTGATTACCTGAATGGAATAGGTCTTTTTAAAGGAGTTGAGAAATTTGACAATCTCTATGGAGTCAATGTAGCTGAAAAGGTCAAAACAACGCTGTCTTTTAAAAATGATATCCCTGTACGATTTATGAATGATGCGACATCATTTGCAGTTGGAGCAGTTTGGGCAGACGATCATCTGGCGAAGAATAATGTCTTAGCCATTACCCTTGGAACAGGTTTTGGATCAGCATTTATCATAGATTCCTTACCCGTTTTAAAAGACGAAAAGGTTCCAGAGCTTGGTTGTGTATATCATCTTCCTTATAAGGAAGGAATAGCCGATGATACCTTTTCAACACGAGGCCTTATTAAAGCATACCAGGATCGGACTGGCACTACTTTGCCAGGAGTGAAAGAGATTGCTGAGATGGCTGGCTCAGATAAAAATGCTACAGACACTTTTAATCAATTTGGAAAAGAATTAGCAGATTTTTTATCGCCATGGATATCCAAAGCTTCAATTACCAACATGATAATAGGGGGTAATATAAGTAAGGCATATAAATTATTTAAAGACGCATTTGAAACTGAGTTGAGAGAATCAGGAAACGATGTTGTAGTTCAGATTTCGGATAAAAACGACCTGATGGCAATTCTCGGATCAGCAAGGTTATCTGAAGAAAATTATTGGGAAAGAGTTAAATCCTTAATAAAGGACATGTAATTATGAGTAATAAAAAGCTAGACCTTAAGATAATAATACCTGTGTTGTTATCATTCTTTGTAATGAGTTTTGTTGATTTGGTAGGAATAGGAGTTGATCGGGCAAAAGCAGATTTTGAACTCAGCGATACCATGGCTCAGCTTATCCCTTCAGCTGCATTTTTATGGTTTTTCCTGCTTTCCGTTCCTGTTGGAATTTTCCAGGATCGTAACGGTAAAAAAAGAACCCTGGTCATAGGTATGTCAATTACGGTGCTAGGTTTAATTATTCCATTTATTGTCTATTCGTTTCCTGTGCTACTTATAGCTTTTGCCATGTTAGGTATTGGGAACACCATTATACAGGTTTCAGCAAATCCACTTTTGGTGGCTGTTGTTCCTACCAGCAGGGCATCCAGTGCGCTTAGTTTCTCACAATTTGTAAAGTCCATTGGATCTATGCTTGGCGCTCCCCTTGCCGGATTATTTGCAGCTCAGTTTGGTGATTGGAAAATAGTTTTAATAGTTTTTGGCGTTGTTTCACTGCTCTCAGTTCTATGGCTTGGGACGGCGAAAATCGAAGAAACAAAAAATGAAAAATCACCTGCCACCTTAGGATCCTCATTTAAGCTTCTTGAAAACAGATTTATTCTGGCAATGGTCATTTGTATCTTTTTGATTGTTGGTATTGATGTGGGTATAAATTCAACATCAGGCCAATTTCTGATGAATAAGTTAGGGATGGAGCAGACCATGGCAGAATCGGGAAGAAGCATTTATTTCTTTGGAAAAATGCTGGGTACATTTGCCGGAGCATTATTACTCACATGGCTTGCTTCAAGGAAATTTCTTGTTTGGACATCTATATTCTCATTAATAGCCATTGTAGCACTAATCCTAAACCCTGTTCCTTTTGGTGCGTTAATTATCATATTCCTGATCGGATTGTTTGCGGCAAACATTTTCCCATTGGTGTTTTCAATCACGGTTGAAAAACATCCTGACAGGGCCAATGAAATTTCAGGATTAATGATGATGTCTATTTGTGGTGGAGCAGTTGTCCCTTTGCTTATGGGTTGGATATCTGATACTGTGAGCATAACGGCCAGTATGTTTATCCTGGTAGCTTGTATTGCCTATATCCTCGTTGTATCATTATCTCTACTAAAATCTAAATAAGGTAAAAAGCATTGCATTTAGCTTATCGATAGAAGAAGTACGATTAGTTAATTCAGATATCTTCATAAAACAACCGACTCCTATATATAGTCAGGGATGTATCAATGTATTTCCCTGATTTTTTTATATGTACTATTGATCATTAGAAATTACTACAACTTCACAAACTCGTACGTCAGGCCTTCTGGACTGACCGATAGATTCAAGTATGAAGCTTGTTCAGCATCGTCTAGCATGGCATCGAGGGTGATGTAAGTGGTGTGACCGAATTCTTCGATGTAGCGATCGTGGTCATGACCGGAAATCAGCAAATTGACCCGGTGTTTTTCGAAAAGGTCGAGGAACACCAGTAGTTCTTCGTTGAGCGGATTGGTGGATCCGGTCATCCTGTTTCGGAAGAAATTGAGATGAGTGCTAACCACTACATACCTATAATTTTCTCGTTCTTCTTCAAGCAAATTTTTCAGCCACTCCAATTGAAGATTCCCCAATGTTCCACTTCCTGTATCAAGGAAAATAAACAGATCCGTTGCATTGGTGCTATGAACATCCATGGTATAACATGAAGAGCCAAACAATTCGTAAAATGATTTCCAGCCATCAAAATAGAGGTCGTGGTTACCTGCTACAAGACAGGTATGTACTCTATTCGTTCCTTGCAATACAGAATCAAGCACAAGATAGTCATCGGCCCTACCGGTGGAAACGTCTCCTGCAATAACCATGGCCAATGCCATCGAGTCTTCAGAAATATCAATCAGCTTCTGAAGGTTAACAGTGCCTCCCACATGTGAATCTCCTCCAAAATAAATAGAATACTTACTACCGTATATACCAACATTTCGGGAATTGTTATCAGCATTCCACTGCATAGATTGGTTGAAGCGCTCATTGGCATTATCCGCATGACCAAACATACCTCCCACATCAAGGTCGTACATACAGCCCGACAGCGTAAAGAGGAATATGATTCCCGGCAATATTTTTGTAATTAATCTATTTGCCATATGAATCCTGCTCTGAAATAAAATCCGTAATGATTGGCACTCAGGTTGAGCATTCCTGCTCCCTGGTACCATAATTCGCTATATATCTTCCAATCTGCTTTCAAACTGTACTTAAAGAGTCCGGTCAGCATCGGGTTGGTTTCCTGCTGGATAAGAAAGTCATCGCAATTGGTGAGTGAACCACCAAGGTTCCATGTGTGATCCATCGGCTTCAACCACAGGATTCCCTTGTACATAAAATTCCTCCATTCATAGATATGCATATCAGGATCAGGTAAATCGGAGAGATCTGTCTCTCCTTCATGCATTGAATAAATCCTGCTGTCGTAGCCCAAATGTACCTCCAGGTGATCACGGCTGTGCGAAGCAATCAATCCAAAATTCGTCTCGCTAATTAAAGCGGAATATGGATTATATCGGAAGAAAAGAGAAACAGAGATTGGAAATTCCCTGAAGGCATAGTCGCCACTTACATCCACAAAAAGGCCTGAAAAAACACTCTGATCTGTTGCTGTAGTACTTGCCTGCAGACCAACTCTCGCCTCATAATTACTTATACGATAAGCAGTAATATAAGCCGCTCGTCCAAATATGCCTGAAGACATACTGTTGCTACCCACATCGATGTAAGCGCTTTGCGAAAGCTGGGAAAATACTGGCATGCAAAAGATAACCAGCAAGCATATAATGAAATGTCTTTTCATAGAAACGAAAACAAATATAATAAAAACCACCTAATGCCTTACCCCTAACGCCAGTCAGTGCCTGAAATAAGTTGACTGCTAAATTAAAAAAAATGCAGAACAATTATTTCAATTCAAATTCTGAGCTACGCTCAAGACAAAACAGGTACTTTACAG
>Ga0307990_1000274_pt1 | contig 49388 bp, 50 predicted proteins | sample EllFjometagen129_FD_203168 | JGI IMG/M metagenome (GOLD analysis project Ga0307990, IMG submission 203168) | Marine microbial communities from Ellis Fjord, Antarctic Ocean - #129 | ecosystem: Environmental > Aquatic > Marine > Unclassified | place: Southern Ocean | collected 2014-10-08
CAAAAGTTGCGGAGATCAGCGTACAGGCAGCCATGGTAAAAAAGGCAACGCGTTCCAGGTCCACGCCATTTTTCAACCTGGCTTTATCAGAATCTTTAGAGATCCGGTATTCTTTTTTCCAGGGCCATAGGGCTGCGCATAACAAGATCCCGGAGAAAAAGACCAGGGTCTGCCCGACTAGGAACAAGCCGTGAAATACATAATTATGACCAAAATAACCAAAGATCAAACCAAAGATCAGAGAGGTTAGATAGCCAATTGTTATGGTGGCGTTAATTGTCACCCGCTCATGGCTCTTCATCTCGACTATTTCAGTGATGAAGTAAACCACGACTGCGACAACCGCCATTGATATCGTGTGATAGAGCATGATGATCCGGCCTTCTCTCTCGGCCTCGATCAGATCAAGCCCCAGGATACGGACTGTGACATCTTTTATTCCCCACTCAACCATCGGGCCTGAAAGAGTGCCCCAGATGGCTGTTACGAGTGCTACCGCGGCGATGGCCACAAGTGCCAATCCACGAGTAGAGGTGAAGAGGTAGACAAAACGTTTTTTTATTGCTTCCATGAATATTGCTCCTGTTCTTTGGTGATTGATAATACAGCCTAATGCTATGAACTGTGTTAATAACCTTATCACAGAGAGGTATATGAGTCTTTATTAAAAGGCAAAATCAAACTGGCATGGTTGTCTCGGGTGATGCCCTGGCTGAACCCAAGGGTAATAGCCAGGTCTTCCCGATCAGCTATGGCAAGAGGACAATAGGTTAACTCTATGATAAAAATATCATAAGAAGATTTATATGTCATTGATATAAGACAAATTGGATATTAAAAATGGGATAATCTCTCAAGGAATAAGGTCGTTTTAAAATTCCTGAGAGAAGGATGGTTTTTGGGTAAGTTTGTTTTAAATTCTAAAACTAACCCAAGTTGGACCTGTGGAGAAAAAATATCAGCTTGATTCTATTGAAACAATTTCAATTAATTCATCAATGTTCACTACTGAAATGAGATTGCGATCTGTTTTGATCAATCCTTGTTTATCCAGCCAGCTGAGGGAGCGGCTGACAGATTCGGGAGCGGTCGCGAGTAGCGCGGAAAGATCGGCCAGGGGGAACTCGTGACGATCAATACTATTCGCCCCATTGTGGCTCAATTCCAGGATCAGTTTGGCGCAGCGAGATACGACAGTTCTAAAGGTCAGGTCCCCACATAAATTAATTAATTCCCTTGTGCGGCCTGCCAGAACCCGCATCATCGCTAAGCCTACTACGGGATCCGGATATTTTATTACCAGGTTTTCAAAAGCCTCAAAACTAATATTCCAGGTGAGACAATCCTTGACCGCGATAGCGGTTGCCGGGTTAGTCCCTCCATCTATTGCTGTGACCTCATTAAACATCGTTACGGGTTCAATGGTAGAAAATATTTGAGATTGACCATCGCAATTGTAGTTACAAAGATGGACTTTTCCCGAGAACAAGACATACATTCCTGCGCTGGGATTGGCCTTGATGTAGATATAATTATTTTTTTTGTATCGTTTCAGCTGGCCGGAATTAATAATCCTTACCAGGTCGGTAGGGCGGAGATTCTTAAAGTGTGAAACGCTGCTCAAAAGTTTAGTGTATTCTTCCATATTCAATCAATCATCCTCTTGCTTTATTATAAACCATATTGAATGTCCAAAATCCTCATAAACAATTTACCCCGGTTGGTTCTTGATATATATCAAGTACATTCCCCCTCTGTTGTGATATAAAGCACACAGGACTAATTCTTTATCATATTTCTAGTTTCTATTAAGTATCTCAGGTGTGTTCAGAGGAGAAAAGTATGAAGTATTTGACTCGCAAAAATCTTATTATCTTAGGTGCACTTCTGCTTCTGGCATTGATGGTTAGTGGCTGCCAGCCGACAGAGGTCATCAAGGAAGTTGAAGTAACGGTTGTAGTTGAACCTACTGCTGTTCCGCCAACTCCTACCGAAGAACCGGCTGACCAAACGGCATACCATGTTGCTTGGGAAAGTGGACCGCACAGTACCTATGATCTGGGCCATGGTCCAAACGATTGGTGCGCTCGCTGCCACTCCCCCCAGAACTGGAATCCAGAAGCCACAGTCGGCCGACCGCCAAACTGTGTTTCATGTAAATTCCCTGGCAAGGATATTGTGGAAGGAGACGGTAACGTTCTCATTCCCGAAGAAGAATGGAAAGCTGTTCCTTGTGAAACATGCCATGAAATGGAAGATGGCATAGCAGGAGAAACTGCTTGGCTAAATCCGATCGCGATGGAATATGTTAGTGTTAGCAACACCACAGAGCTATGTGAAAAATGCCATGTGACCACTACCGGAAATGCCTTTGGATCTGGCGTTGACCATAAAATTACTCTGGGCGGTAGCGCCCACCTGAATTATGGTGGTTTCATCGGTGAAGAAGCTCCTCCATCAATGTGCACGGATTGCCATGATCCCCACACCACAGAACCTCTGGGTTGTGTGGATTGCCACCAGGAAGATATCGAACAGCCAGAACATGCCTTCGGCGCTTTTGCTTCGATGAAAGATACCGTTACATGCATGGCCTGCCACGACGCTTCCGGCGCAGACGTAGGTCCTCATCCTGATGAGGATAACGACCTCTGGGTGACAACCCTGACCGAAATGGGCAGAAGTGGTCCTACAACATCGGCCATAGTTTCCCACAGCATCGTTTACGAAGTATCATGTGACCGCTGCCACTATGTAGATAATGTATGGGAACTGACCGTAAGAGAGGCTGATGGTTCGATTCCTGAGCCAGCAGAAGAAACAGCAGCACAATAAAGCCCCGAGAGGTAGCTGATCTGTCTTATGTACCAAGCAGTTAATACCTTGTGCTAAAACTGTTTCGACAATATCAGAAGATCAACTTTTATCACCGGTGGGGCGAGGAAATACTCTCGCCCCACTTACACATTTATTATGAAAGCAGGGTGCTTATGAAGAAAAAAAGAATTGGGGAATGGATCTTGGTTATAAGTTTGTTATTTGCCATATTGTTGGTTGCAGGGTGCCAGCCGTCAACAGACCAACCTGGTTCAAATGAGAAAGAATCTGAGCCGTCTGCCGTGAATGACAATTCCCCAACTGATACTGAAGTGGGAGCGGGGGATTCTGGATCCGAAGAAACTGAAGGCCAGGACCCAGTAGTTGTTGCCCAACAAGGATGGGAAATAAGTGCTCACGCCAGCTCGTTTGTAGTTGATAGCGAAGGTAATAACAACCCTTGCGCCCGCTGCCATGCGCCGATGGACTGGAAGCCGACGCTGGACGATATCCCTGAAAGTTGTCAAGCGTGTAAGTTTGAATTGGAACCACCCCCTCCGCTTATTGCAGAAAGTGAGTGGCAGCATGTTTCATGCCTTTACTGCCATGAAGCGGATAAGAAAGGAAACATTCAGCCCGAGGTATCCTGGTTAGAGATCCCTGCCCTGGAAGAATATTCTGAGGTAGAAACCTATTCGGAGTTATGCCTGAAATGCCACAACACCGAGAATGTTGCTGAACATGGGCTGGTGGTTGTTGGCAGCGGTCATGCGGATATGGAATGTACAGAATGTCATTCTCCCCACAATACTACGACGACATGTATGAATGGCGATTGCCATTCAGATGTTCTTTCCGATGCTGATCAAATTCTTGGACACGATGATGACCATAAAGATGTTTCCTGCGCGGCATGTCATGATAATGCCGGATGGGATGTGGGTCCTGATCCTGAAACAAGTGTCTGGACGACTTTCAGCCCCTGGTCTCATGAGGTTATGATCGGTGAAGCGGATTCAATATTACAAACTGGCACGGTACCATTTTCTTCTCACGATATTGGATTAGAAGTAAATTGTGAACGGTGTCATTTCTCTGGAAATACTTGGGGTTTGACAGAAAGTGTTGAGACCCCTTAATCTGATTGGTATCAATAAAACAGGGCACATAGAAATGGAGATGGAAAAATGAAAGGATCAACGAAGGTTTTACGAGTGATTGCAATTCTTCTGTTGGGCATGACAGCGGCAATGAACCTGCTCGGCGGAACTGGAACGTACTGCGCGGCCTTTTCCAGCAATGTTGGGTATCGAATGGCTTTCAAAGCAATTATGGATTACCGATGGATCTACCAGATCGTTATGGTAGGAACTGTGATAACAGGGGTTGCTGGTATTCTAGCCCTGATAAAGGTGATCCGGGGAAAGGTTAATGCTTTCCGTTTTACAATGATCGTACTGATAGTGGGTACTCTTCTGGGAGGGACACAATTCTTCGCATCCATGATATTAAGAGGAAAAGCCACCCCCGCAAATGTAAAATTCTTTACAAATGTGGTTACGTTGGTCTACTTCTTTATCCTTGGATTGCCAGGGATAAAGGATAAAGTTGATTTTTCAAATCCTTCCGATAAATCTGAGAAGAACTCAGCTGGCGGTTTGGTCGCTTTCTTAGCTGGCATTACCACCCTGACAATATTTTCTTGGGCAGGACCTTCCCATACTTTTTTCGGCGAAAACTGGGTGTATGTTTTTGAGACTCCCTTGGTCATCGTTGGAACCGTCCTGATTGTAGGCGGGTTCCTAGCTGTGCTGCGGGAAATACTCAATTACCTTTCAGAAAAAGCAGCCATGCTGGAATATAAGATTTAAATACAATTTAAAGAAAAGGATCTCAAGATAGGGAATTTGGTTGAGATCTTGAAAGAGAATTAAAAGATAGCTATGCAGTTGCATAGCTATCTTTTTTTGTTTCGGAAACCCCTCCAAAGAATAATCTCTCGACTATTCTATTTTGCCAATGTCTTTTCTGAATCCGAAGGTGAAAGCCAATGTCATCAGGAGCAGCAGGGGCGCCAGGATCATTAATATGAAAGGCTCGGTTAAGATACCAAATAATGGTTTTCCAGCGATCATGAAAGCCAAAGCCATTCCGCCAATGCCGATCAATGCGCCGCCGACGCCAACCATGCCAAACCCTTTGGGAGCATTTTTTTCCACCAGGCTTTTATAGATAGGCAACCCAAAGATGATCAATCCGGCGACACCGTGAAAAACAGGGACGGCAACGCTTTTCAATGCAATGCCGCCAATGCTGGTAACTGCGATGGCCAGAAAACCGACCAGTGCAAACCAGGAATATGCTTTTTTGTATTTGGGGCGGAACTGGTTCATCAAGCCCAGGGAGATTCCTAATGGGATGAGTGTTGCCACAGTGAGAACATAAGGAGATTTAAGAATACCCCAGCCGAAGAAGATCAATAACAGGCCTGAGACCAGCAATACGGCAAATCCCATCATGTAATACACATCATAGAGGGCTTTTCCTTTTTGATACCGTTTGTAAAAATGGAATAGCATATAGATTGCGGTTAAACCTGTCAGAAGGAGGATCAATCCATCCAGGTTTAACATCAGGTCGAGTATTAACATTTTTTCTCCTTATTATGAACATGGATTATTTAGGATAATCAATTATTGTTCACTAATATTATTGCACAGAATAGTAAAACCATCTGTAATATAAGTCACAAAATTCCTCCGGGAGCACATCCTGAGCATTTCAGCATGGATTATTTCCAGGAGCTATGAGTGTGATCACCAGGCTATCTTAACATTTCTTTCACAATCTCTTTAACATATCTAAATCTTCCGGAATTATGATCCTATTGTTATCAGTGTTTCCTTGTATTAATCGTTTCACAATAAAGGACGAAAAATGTCAAAATCAAATAATAAAAAACCCTTTTCAACACAGACCCGAAACAATATCATCCTGGATATGTTCTTGTTAATTTCTGGGCTGATAGTCGTGTTGTCCGGGATATATTTCTTGTTCCTGCCGATCGGTGGATTTCAGGGTGGGAGAAATCCTTTCTACAATGTGATTATCTTCTTTGAACGCCATACCTGGGATGATATTCATACCTGGTCCAGCGTGGCTATTATGGCTCTGGCGGCTTTACATATTCCTTTGCACTGGCAATGGATCGTCAAAATGACCAAAACTGGATTTCAATCGCTGTATGGCAAAAGCAAGCTGAATAAACACAGCCGATTTAATCTATTCATCAATATTCTGATCGGAATTAGCGGCTTGATCTGTGGTCTAAGTGGTTTATATTTCCTTTTCCTTCCAGCGAAGCCATTCTTGGTTTTTACCCCTCTGGTTTGGGATCTGCTCCACACCTGGAGTGGGGTGGTAATGACTGCGGTAGGCATCCTGCATTTCGGAATTCATTGGAAATGGGTAGTTAAGGTCTTGAGTAAATACTTTAAAGCATTGTTTACTCCTGAACCCACCCAGCGATTAAAGCCGGCTTTTAGAGTTTCTCCAGTTCGTGTTGATGATAGCATCTAAAGATTTTGTAAATAATATTTATTCCTTAGAGGTGGATAATGGTTAAGAAAATTGCATTGTGGGCAGTATATGTTTTAATCGTCGGGTTATTGGTTTTCGGAGCGGCCAACCGCACATCGGCAAAAATGGATCAAGGGATCCTGTTTGGAAATGTGGACGAAATTGTAGCAGGACGAGGACAGGCAACTGGCAATACCGGAAATTACGAATCTTCAGATCACGATGAAATCCTTGAAAAGCAAGATTGGATAAGCTTCAGTGGTCAAGTGATTTCCTTTGGAGCAGAGGCTCTTGAGATCAATACAGGATCTGCTGAGATTCTGGAAATAGAGGGACGCTCATGGCGTTTCGCCCAGGAATTAGGTTATGTTCCAGTGGAAGGAAATGAAGTTTTGGTGCAGGGATTTTATGAAAACGGAGAGTTTGAGGTATCTATCATTCAAGACCTATCCAGTGACCAGATTTACAGATTGCGAGACGATTACGGGAAACCCATGTGGGGAGGGGGCGGTAGAAATTAGTTGAGCCTGTAAATAAAAAACGGAGCTTTTGGGCTCTGTTTTTGTTTTTAATGGAGAGAAATACATAATTAAAATAGACGCAATTCCAGAGCATCTTTTTCATGGCAGGTTTCCTGGCACTCCAGGCATTCGATGCATTCCGCACTGCGCAGGTTGTTTGTCAGGTCGGGGATATCCATCGGACAGGCAGCATCACAGCGTTGGCAACTTGTGCAGCTGTTCTTGTTGAGGACCAGTCGTAAGGGAGCAATCTTATTTAAGGGAGCAAGAACAGCCCCAAGGGGGCACAGATATTTACACCAGAAACGCCTGTTAGCCAGGGAAGTGATCACGAAAGTGATCAACACGCTCCAAAGCAGCGGAGTGGTCAGCTGAAAACTGAGTAAAGCCCGGGCTGGACAGATCTCGCGCAAAGGCGGATAGATTGCAAATGTGCTGGCCAGGAGGATGACCACCAAAACCAGATATTTTAAACTCCGCAGCCAGGCATCATTGCGGGGGGAAATCTTATAGGGCAGGCTGATCTGTTTTCCGGCCAGTTTTAATTTCTTATTCCCAAAAAGACGTCTGGAAATAGTCGTCAGGAAATCCTGGAGTGTACCAATTGGGCACAGCCATCCACAAAAAGCCCGGCCAGCCAGCAAAGATACTCCGAGTACACCCAGAAAGATAGAGAAGTTGAGGGGGGAAGTTGTTTTTAAAGTTTGACCGGTTGTTAGATAGGGCCACAGTGTTTCAATGGCACCAAAGGGACAAAACACATCAAATGCGCCGCCCTTGGACGATTCCCCTGGCATGATATGCCGAAGGCCAATCAGAATTGTTCCAGCCAGGAAAATGATCTGGATGACTGTGCGAGTGGAGATATCAGTTCCGCCCGATTTTTTATTCTTGGAAACATCTTTCATTTAGTTAATTCACCTCTAGTGTGGACCCTTCAGGCCCTGCCCGAGAAATGGAAGTCTTCTTTCAGGGCAGGAACCTGAAGGATCAGGAGAGAAGTATTATGTTATGTGAAAAAGATCAATAACTGTATCAGATTGTGTTTTTCTTCATTATGGGAAGGCACGAACCCCAACGCCAAACCTAAAATGGTAAACAACACTAAAGTCAAAATGATAATTACAGGATAATGATCCGGGTTGATCTTCATATTAAACCGCTTTGTTCTCAGCAATCCAGTCATTGATCAAAATTTGTTTGATTCCAGGAGGATTGAAAAAAATAGAGTCCAGCAACTGATTGTGATTATTTTAACTAATACCCCTCAATATATCTTTGCTTTAACGCAAACGACTGTTTCACACGGGGAAACCTGAATTCCCGGAAAAAAACAACCCGAATCAGACAAACACCGGGTTGTTTTTGTGTACAGGAAGGTTTTATTTATTCGGAGTAAGCCTCCAAAACGCGTTTCTTGAAGAATGGAATTAACATCATGACTACGATGGAAAGACCCATCAGTGAACCAAGCAGGTAATCTATGGTTGCATGGCGTACGTAATGCGTTGCGCCGCTGACCAGACAGCCGACTGCGCCGCCTATCAGTGCCAGGTACCATCCTGATTTATTGCGGGCACCCAGCTGGTAGATCGCTGCGACCAATAGGCCAAAAGAGACCCATAAACCAAGCCAGCCGAAATAGGTAATGGAAATACCCTCGGCAAATATTGGGCGTTTTGGATGACCATACAGGATCCTGAACGCAGCATGACCATTGGCAAAGTTCTCGGCGGCAGAGACACCTAACATCGCGAATACAAAAAAGTCCACTAGCTTTTGCTTGAAGTCACCCTTATCTGCCAATAGAATAGCAAAATATGGGATTAATCCAATCGCCATGATTATCATTGCCGGGGGAAAACCACCTTCTTTGCTTCCCACAAAGTTCATCCAGGGCACGATCATGTACGCGCCGCCCATAGACGGAACAGCCAAACTTAATAAGGCTAAACCACGAGCCCAGGATTTGCCTTCGTATAAGGGCTTGGCGATAACCAATAGCGCGATCCCCCCGATCACACTCATTGTTCCCCAGAACGGATAGAAGAAGCTGACCAGCCAGGTAGTCAAGGTGAGAAGGTGGTATTTTGCATTACCTTCTTCCATAAATTGGGCAATACGTTCCAACTGGTAGCCCAATATCGGGTTTACCATTTTGAAAGCCATGAATGGTACAACGGCGATCATCAGGACGGCGGCAACAATGACCAGTCCCAGGACGATCTTTTTAGTGCTGGGGCTTGTGTTTGGTGACATTTGTTCTCCTTTGAATATGATGAAAATATGGAAAGACAGGAAAAATTCCTTATGCTCGAACTTGTTCATCCTATATAATCAATATATAAGAAGGTTTATGTTCACGCCTTGACTTTTAATAACTTGCGCAATAATTAGATTGGAGACTGGATGACGGATTTGATTAATGAGTTGGTGGGAAAGGATGTGTTTGCCCATTTTCCAACTGAAGTTTTGGCCCAATTGGCTGAATACTCTCTGTCTAAAAAATTAACCGAAGGAGAATATCTTTGCCGTCAAGGAGAAATCTGGCCCTATGTATTTTATTTGGATGAAGGGCAGCTAAACTGGTCAATGGTTTCTTCGGGCGGAAAAGAACACCAGCTCTTCAAAGTTAAAAGTGGAGATGTGTTTTGGGCTCATTCCTTATTTGATGATCAACCCATGCCGGCTTCGCTTTCCGCTGATGGAAAAGGCCTGGTCTATATTTGGCCCCGCGATATAATTCTGCCCTTATTGATGAAATACCCCAGGGCGATGTGGGATATTCCAAAAAAACTAACAGGCACGATGCGCAATGCCCGAGAAATCATTTATGGCCTGGCTTTCCAACCTGTTGCCAGTCGTTTGGCTGGTTTTTTATTGGACAATCTTGAATCATCTGGACAGGATTCATTTACCAGAGACATGACCCTGGAAGAAATTGCCAAGGTATTGGCAACCTCTGCAGAAGTAGTATGTCGTTTGTTGTACCAATTCCAAACGGATGGTATCCTGAAAATTACCAGGACCCAGATATCATTAGAAGACCAACGCGCTCTTGAGAAACTGAGAACATTATCGTGAGATGTCTATGAAAAAAACAACATTGTCAGAAAACCAGCTGTTTTCGAAATTTTCCCAAACTGAACTGGACCGTTTATTGGACAGCAGTATCGAAAGAAAATACCCGAAAGATCAGTGGATCACACATTATGGATCTGACTGGCCATATTTATTCTTGGTTGAACAGGGACAGGTGACAGCAATAAAAGAATCTCCAGAAGGGAGAAGCCTGGTGGTTATCACCCTGGATGAAAGCGAGGTGTTCTGGGGTGTGGGATTCTTTAGAGAAGGGATTGGAATGCCGGTAGCATTGATTGCCAATCAAGAGACCCACCTTCGACTCTGGTCAAGGGAAAGACTTGAACCGTTCATGATCGATAATGGTCAGTTTACTTGGGATCTAGCCCAATTAATGGCTGAGCGTATGATGTTGGCAAGTCGAATTTTGGAGGAATTAGCTTTCCAGCCCGTTGCTGGACGCCTGGCTCATTTACTTCTAACGCAATTCGAAGACCAATCTGGAGATGTCTTATCCAGGGATCTAACCCTGGATGATATGGCTGCAAGGATCGGATCAACTAGGGAAATGGTTTGCCGCCACCTGTATCATTTCGCGGATAAAGGTGCAATCCAAATCAACCGGACAGAGTTTAAGATCACTGACCAGGGATTATTACAGCATTTTGCCGGTAAAGGGAAATAGTTTTATCCTTAACGATAAAACGGGGATTGGGTAATTCTACCAATCCCCGTTTTTCTTTTACGGCCTATGGGTTATTCTTTTCCTAAAACTCTGTTCTTGAACCAGGGTATTACCAGGATAATGGTAAATACGGCCGATAGCATAGCGCCGCGGAGCCATTCTTGTCCAGACGGGACATTGAAGCGATCTACATAAGTTAGGAACGCAGCAACAAAAGTAACGATTCCTGCAATCATACCAGCGTACCAACCCAACTCTTTACGAGCTGCCATTAAGCCGATGGCAACAAAGAATAGCGCGGTCGCAGCGTACATAACAAATCCTCCCAGAAAAAGTTCAGGATTGCTGTCCGTTGGATTATAGAAAGGTCCTTTGGTAAGGAAATGACGTACACCATGCTGTGCATTCATGAAGACCATCCCACCAACAACTCCTAAAGCCAGGAAAGTAATTACTTGAGCAATTTTGGTCTTAAAATCAGCTTTTTCGGTGAGCAAGATAATGAAATATCCAACCAGGCCTATAATCATAATGAATATTGCGGGAGACATACCGGCATCGGGATTCTTATTTCCCAGGGCGTCGGTTACAACGAGTACTAACCAGGGGATTACCATGGTCATACCACCCATGGATGGAATCGCCATGATCGTTATTGCCAAGGGACGAGCCCATTTTTTGTCTGCATATATATCCTTCGCGATTAAGAGCAAAGTTGCACCACCGAAAATGAAGAGGGCGATCCAGACGTGAAAGGTTGCTGTAAGAATTCCAACTGGGGTATCCCAGACACCATTAGGATCTTGAACCTGGTTAACTTCAATTAACCGATGCAGGGGAGTGCTCAGCGCTTTTGCACTGAGAAATGGTGCTGAAAACATTAGAAATAAGCCGATTAACACAGCTACAATCGTCATAATTAGACGACCTTGTTTCGTGGTTTCATTTGTCATTTGTTCTCTCCTTTAGATAAATATGATTTCTGATTTTTCAATGGTATACAATTAATATATCAATGGGAATGCCAGGTGTCCTTATAAAAACGTAAATTGAGGTGAAATGTATGAATGAACTCGAATTGGTTCTTAGAGACTTCCTTGTCTTTTCCAAGTTAACAAAGGATGATCGTATTGAACTTGCCAACCGGGCAGTCCGGAAAACTTACAAAAAAGGGGAATTTATTTGTTGGCAGGGAGAAACCTGGTTTAAAGTGCTTTTCCTGAGTGCCGGGGGTCTGGAATGGTCCATGCTGTCTCCCCAGGGAAAACGCCAAGTAGTGTTTCGAATAGAGCCGCCTTGTCCTGTATGGGGACATTCGATCTTTGACAATGAACCGATGCCGGCGTCACTTGAAGTTATGGAAGACAGCGAGGTATATATTTGGTCGGCGGAAATTATTAAGCCGATTATCTCCAGAAGAGTAGAAGCAGTTTGGGATATTTCTGCCGAGTTAGTTACTATGATGCGTAAAGTACGGAATATTGTATACGGATTTGCATTCCATCAAGTTTCCGGTCGCCTGGCGCGGCTGCTGTTAGATGTTTATCATCCGTCCGATGGTATGTCTACTCCCCGAGATCTCACCTTGGAACAAATGGCCAATTCTATTGGTACAACAAAGGAACTGGTAAGTAAAACACTCCACCAATTCGCCGATGAGGGAATGATCGAAATCAGTCGAATGCAGTTCGTTTTTTCTGATCGGGAGAAATTAGAGTTGCTGGCTGGTGACGACAAGGATATAAGCAGCCAAACGCACGGATAAAGAATTTTCAGAACCAGGAGTATGATCTGGCATAATGGACGTTATACATTATTTACTCTGAGTATTTCCCCGGTTTAAATTGACGTAATGTTTTAAAGGGTTTCACCTGCTGACCAACGTTATTTTTCAACACCTGACCCGAGACATGCATCAGAGTATCTTGATCAAAATGCGGCAGTTTTACCATGCTGGCCAGGCAAGGAAAGTGATGGTGGAGCAACCCCGCTTTCTCCTCTGCTTCATTCGCAGTTAATCCAACCAGCCCCTCGGCCACAAAACGAGCACAGCCGCATACCGCATCTCGTTTTACTGAGGCGGATGTGATCGTTGCGGTCTCAGGATCAATTACCAGAGCAAGTTCGGGTTTGCCAAAATACTGGGCAAACTCAGCAATCAGGGGATTATCATAACCGGCCATCTCATGGCGTGTTACACCATATTCAGTTTCAGTCAGGGAGCAAAGTGGTTTGGGTGTAGCGCAAGCAACGTCCATTGCTTGTAACCAACCATGAAGCTGCTTGTCCAGTCCCCTGGGCAGCCAGGCCTCGTTGTCTACCGCGACCAGAACCGCACTGGCGCCGGTTCTCTTGGCGATATCTGGAAGCAATTCAGCTGCCCCTTTATGTTCGGCAAAGGATAATAACAGATCAGAATCTGGCATTTCGTCAGGCAGGAAATCTTCAGGATCGTCAATGAAAGGAGGAAAAACAGGTGGTGTTTGCCAGGTTTGGATCTCCCAGGTATCAGGTCCGTTTGCTTTAATATTCTCTACGTGCCGATTTCCGTATTCCCCAGAAATAATAGCCAATATCTTCATAACTCAACTCCATTAAAGGGTCATTGTCAACAGCATCAATACCTTGGTTTTGGCCAGAACACTGTGGGGTAGATCTGGTGGAAGGTGAACCCATGTTCCCTTCCGGGCAGTTGTGGATTCCTCTCCCAGAGTTAGATCTGCCTCTCCTTCAATGAAATGCAGTACGGCCGGGACTGAAGCTGTGTGTTCGGAAAGTTCCTGACCTGGTTGAAAACCGAACAGGATTGTTTTTTGGGATTTATCCTGATAAACCATCCTGCTGAGGATACTGTCCGGAGGGAATTCATCAATCAGGTTTTCTAAGTTTTCAATGTAGACCAATTCATTATCCATAATTCACCATCCTGGGAAATCAAAATAAGAGAATATCTTCCTGTTTTTTTTATGTTGTAATTGTACACTAGTCTGCAATGAGAGTCTGTGACTGATGTTACATTGCGCATAGATACCAAGGGGATGCCCTTCTTGATTTATTGGGTTGCATTTTGTACAATGGAATAGAACAATATTGATGTATGACTGGCCTACGTCTTACCCAGGGAGCAAGTCATGGGCACCGACAAAGTGGATATCATTAAGGTTTCAGCGACATCCCGGACCTCAGCCGTAGCGGGGGCAATTGCAGGTATTTTTCGTGAGCGAGAGTTTGTAAATGTTCAGGCGATCGGAGCCAGCGCTGTTAATCAGGCTGTGAAAGCCCTGGCATTAGCTCGCAAGTATCTGGCAGAGGATGGATATGATGTTGTCAGTATTCCCGAATTTGTTGATGTGGAAATTGACGGCAATGTTCGAACAGCGATCAGGTTGAGTGTATTCCAGCGATAACCTATCTGACACTCAACTGATGAGCGCTTCAAAATCCTTTCGTTCGTATACCCGAAGAATTGGTCTATCCACTTGATTTAATCTGATTTCGCCACTCCCGATTTGTCTGATACTAAACTAATAGAATTTGCTTGCCTATATCGTGCGTGGTAAAATAAAAACGTAGCTAAAATACCGGATCCATCCTAAAAGGAAAGCCTTTGGATGGGTTTTGGCGTGGATTTAGGGTTCATCCTGGAAGGCTTTTATTATTACATACACCGGTGTCCCTCAGGTAGGAGGTTTATTCATATGGAGTCTCAAGTTAGTACATATAAAACCAAAAAAGGTTTGGCGCAAATGCTGAAAGGCGGCGTCATTATGGACGTTGTAACGGCCGAGCATGCCAAGATTGCTGAAGATGCTGGCGCAGTCGCCGTTATGGCGCTGGAACGGGTCCCGGCAGACATCCGCGCTGATGGCGGAGTTGCCCGTATGAGTGATCCTGAGTTGATAATTCAGATCATGGAAACAGTTTCTATTCCAGTTATGGCCAAGGTCAGGATCGGACATTTTGTGGAAGCCCAAATCCTAGAAGCCCTCGAAGTGGATTATATAGACGAATCCGAGGTTTTAACCCCGGCAGATGAAGCCTATCATATTAACAAACATGCTTTTAAAACCCCCTTTGTTTGTGGATGCCGGAATCTTGGAGAAGCCCTGCGCCGTTTAGGCGAAGGTGCTGCGATGATCCGCACCAAGGGTGAAGCCGGAACTGGCGATGTGGTCGAAGCAGTCAGACACGCCCGGACAGTACTGGGAGAGGTAAAGCGGCTCCTGGTTATGCCGGAAGAAGAATTGATGACTTATGCCAAGAACATTGGTGCTCCCTATGAGCTTTTATTAGAGACCAGGGAATTGGGCAGGCTTCCAGTGGTCAATTTCGCCGCCGGCGGTATTGCTACACCGGCAGATGCTGGGTTGATGATGCAGTTGGGCGTAGATGGTGTGTTCGTCGGATCGGGTATTTTTAAATCCGGTAATCCTGCTAAACGCGCCGAGGCGATCGTTAAAGCTGTAACCCATTTTGAAAATCCAGAAATACTTGCTGAAGTCAGCCGCAATCTAGGTGAACCCATGGTAGGCCGAAACGTGACCGATCTTAAGGATAACGAACGCCTGGCTGATCGCGGCTGGTAGGTTCAGTTAACCTGATTTCAACGATTATGACAAAAAGAGCACCCCGACAGATCATTCAGCCCGACCAAATCAAGGTGGGTGTTCTGGCATTGCAGGGTTCGTTTCTGGAGCATATTGATATATTGCATCAGATCGGTGTGCAAACAGAAGAAGTGCGCCTGCCAGAACAGCTGGAGGATTTGGATGGATTGATCATCCCTGGCGGAGAATCAACCACTATTGGCAAACTGGCTGTCGATTTTAAGCTTCTGGAACCCCTTAAGTTATTCGGAAAAGATAAAGCGATCTGGGGCACCTGTGCTGGCGCAATCTTATTGTCGAAAGATGCCCATCGATCCCAACCCTTACTGGAGTTGATGGATATTACAGTGGATCGAAATGCATATGGCAGACAAATAGCCAGTTTTGAAATCGACCTGGATATCCCTGCCCTGGCATCTATCTCGTCCGAATCGAAACCTTTCCATGGTGTTTTTATCAGAGCGCCGCTGATTGCCTCTGTTGACGGTGATGGAAAGATCCTATCTACCCTGCCTGACGGGAGGGTTGTTGCTGCCCAACAAGGCCATTTACTGGCCACTGCCTTTCATCCTGAATTGACCGATGATGACCGTGTGCACCGCTATTTTGTCCAGCTTGCGAGCGAAGAAACCACTAAATAAATTTCGAGGATTATGGCGCGAAAAATCGTCTGGAAGGATTTAGCTGCCCTCACTCGCTTCAAAAATCAGAAGCGGGTTCTGGACAACTCATTCCAATATGTATACAATCCGGGTCTGTTTTCCAGTTCCTTGCTGTCTTTAATCTCGCCGGCGAGTGGATTCTGTACAGCGGTAGAAACGATAGATTCTGAAACCAGCTCAGTCCTTGTGGGTCAATTATTCCACCCATCTGCTAGTTCTGGTGCTCGAGTAGTATTTCTGGCCGCGAGTGATTTTAGCCCTCATCCAGCATTTGGAAGAGTGCTGTCACAATTGGCGACTTCTGCTGGTGAGCGGGGAGCACTCTATCTCAGAGCTGAAGTAAAGATCAATTCCCCTGAAGAGGAAATCCTTATTCAAGCAGGATTTCGTCCCTATGCTGAACAGCAGATTTGGAAACTACCCCGAAGGATTGTATTTGGAACCGGGAAGAAAGCCTGGGTGCCGGTCACAAAAGATACAAATGCCGCGGCAGAAAGTTTTTATCAGCGAATTCTACCCGGGCAGGTCCAACGAATAGAGCCCCCGCCGGTATCCTCCGATATTCAAGGATTGATTAGCTGGAAAGAAGGCAAAGTGGTTGGCTATGCAGGGGCTCAATATGGTCCGCGAGGTACCCTGGTAGACTTGCTGATGGCTTCCGAATTGGACCCGATCGATGAATATTTGAGCGCGTTGCTCTTTCATCTCCCCTATCGAGATACGCGGGATGTGTATTTACGAGTCCGTTCATATCAGCAGCAGATTACATCAGCCCTGGAAAGGGTCAAGGCAGAAGCGGGACCGAAGCAAAAAGCTGTGGTGAAAAGGCTGACCGTCCACTATAATGCCAAACAGACATTCCGTGTACAGGGATTCGAAAATCAACCGGATATTACAACACCAATATCCAATTCAAAGATCAAGAATTAAGAATATGTCAAATCATAGAATAACAGATAACCTGGATTCATTTTTTGAGGTTCTTCCTCCTGGCATAAGTAAGTCTATATCCGAGAATGGGAAGAATGCGGATCTGATTGAAATCATCCTGGATTTGGGTAGGGTTCCGACTGCGAGATTCGTTGATGAAGAAGTGGAACTATCCAAAGATGAAGTGACCAAAAGTGACATCAAATATATTGTGAACCGGATCGGGAATTTTGATGCTGATAATCGGGCGGGTTTACCGCGCACATTGCACAGGATTGCCGCAATTCGCAATCGGATTGGAAAGATCGTTGGCCTTACCTGCCGTGTAGGCCGCGCTGTGTACGGGACAACTGATATTATCAAAGACTTGATTGAAAGCGGAAGAAGCCTGCTGATCCTGGGCCGTCCCGGGATTGGAAAGACAACCATGCTGCGTGAAGCCGCCAGGATCCTGGCAGAAAATAAACGGGTGGTTATCGTTGACACATCCAACGAAATCGCGGGGGATGGAGATGTTCCCCATCCGGCTATCGGTAGAGCCCGAAGAATGCAGGTTGCACAACCTTCCCAGCAACACGAGGTAATGATAGAAGCAGTTGAGAACCACAACCCGGAAGTGATCGTCATTGATGAGATCGGACGGGAACTTGAAGCTATGGCTGCCCGCACGATAGCAGAGCGGGGAGTCCAATTGATCGGTACGGCCCATGGAAACACCCTGGATAACCTGTTGATCAATCCTACTTTGTCCGATCTGGTTGGTGGCATAGAATCAGTTACTTTGTCTGACGAGGAAGCTAAACGGCGCGGTACACAAAAAACGGTCCTTGAACGGCGTTCAAACCCTACCTTCCATGTGCTGGTGGAAATCCAAACCAGGGATAGTGTAGCCATTCACCAGGATGTTGCAACTGCGGTGGACTCGCTGCTGCGGGATGTGCCGCTGGTTCCGGAGGTCAGATCCCGTGCATCAGACGGTAAGATCACCATAAAAAGGACACCCAGTAAACCTGTATTGCAGAGTGCTGGGTTGGACCCGATTCCGGATGAAGGATTTGCATTCAGCGGCGATTTTTGGAAGCCAGACCAGGAAGATCTGGAATCTTTGCCAATCTATACTTATGGCGTGGCACGAGACCGGATGTTAAAAGCAGCTCGTAATTTAAATGTTCCAGTCACGATTGAAAAACAAATTCGGGATGCCCGGATCGCTGTGACTTTAAAACACCATTACCGGGATAACCCAAAATCCATTGCTGAAGCGGAAGAACTGGGATTGCCGATCTATGTGCTGCGTTCCAATACCATCAACCGTATGGAGCACCTATTAAAAGATATCTTCAATTTAAAGAATGGGACACTCTCAAAGTCAGATGAGAAAGCCCTGCAGCATACCCAGGGAGCCATTCAGGCAGTATTAAGCGGCGAACGATGGGTAGAGCTGCCACCGGCGTCATCTTCCATTCGCCGACTTCAGCACCAGATGGTAACTCAGGCGAATTTGGTTTCTCATTCCTATGGTAAAGATCCAAATCGGCGTGTGCGGATCTCCCGGGAAGGAAACTAATTTATATTTTGTATTTATTCAATTGACGGCCATGATATCTATGGAAAACAAATCAGGAAAATTCATCACTTTTGAAGGACCAGATGGGAGCGGAAAAACAGCCCAGCTGGATATTCTGGCGGAGGAATTCATTCAGGCAAGGTATCCTATCCTTCGGACCAGGGAGCCTGGCGGCACATCAATTGGTGATCAAATTCGGGCCACACTTCTTGATCTTAAGAATACAGCAATGATAGATCGGGCCGAGGCCCTGTTATACCAGGCAGCCCGGGCTCAGTTAGTAGATGAGATCATTAAACCCCATCTCGCCCAGGGTGGAGTTGTAATAAGCGATCGTTACGCGGATTCAACCCTGGCATATCAAGGATATGGACATCAAAACACTGTTGCATCCCTGGAAGGCATTATTAACTATGCTACAGGAGGATTGATTCCAGATTTGACGATCCTGCTGGATCTTGCACCAGAGGTTGGTTTACAGCGGCGGTTGGATGCGGGTGGTTTTAATCGGCTGGATTCGTATGATATAGAATTTCATCATCGGGTCCGGAAGGGATACCTGGAGCTTGTGCAGATTGATCCTTCACGCTGGGTGGTTGTTGATGCTGACCGGCCCTTCGACGATGTCCAGGCAGAGATCAGATCTGTCCTTCAAAACCACTTCGATGATTGGGGATATTGATCTAAAAGAAAAAGTCTGAGGTTTGCGCAAGACTACAGATCGAGATCCGATCCGGTGTCACTCCCATCTGCTCCTAGATCAGGGATATCTCGTTCGATCTCCTCAGGGGAGTGCCCTTTTTCAAGGCGATCTACAACTTCATCAAACTCTGCGCCCATATCTTCTCCCAGTTCCTTGCTCATCTGGCGCATCATTTTACCCAATGTCTGGGGATCATCATCCAGGCCTGCCAATTGGGAAGGATCCGCCATGGATTCAAGGCGACCACCATCAAATCGAGCCACGCGAACCGGTTTTATAATCCGTTTCAGATGGGATTTACCACATGCGGGGCAGCAGACTGAGGTTGATCCATATTCCTGATAAGAAAGGAATATTTCGAATTTATGGTTACAATCTATACAACGATACTCATAATTAGGCATAATATTTCCAGGGAAACAAGGGATCGAATTCCCTCCCACATTATACTGGATAAGGAATTTTGAATATGACATCTGAAACAACCATCTCCCCTTTTGTGTTGGAACCACCCAATCCCCTGTTGATCGTGATTTCCGGACCTTCAGGCGTAGGGAAGGATTCAGTTCTAGAGGAAATGAAATCAAGGGGGCTGCCCTTCCATTTTGTAATTACTGCCACTACTCGTTCTGCCCGTCCAGATGAAACCGATGGTGTGGATTATTTCTTCCTTTCCCAGGACGAGTTCGCCAGGATGATCAACGATGGGGAGCTGTTGGAATATGCGGTTGTTTACCAGGATTACAAAGGTATCCCCAAATCTCAAGTGAGGAAAGCGCTTGCTACTGGAAAAAATGTGATCATGCGTATTGATGTTCAGGGCGCAGAAACAGTTAGAAAATTGGCCAAGGATGCCCTGTTGATCTTCCTGACACCACAAAATGAGGATGAACTTATCAATCGCTTACAGAAAAGGAATACCGAGGATAACGATAGCCTAAAACTGAGAATTGCCACCACGCGCCAGGAATATAATAAGATCGATCTATTTGATTATATTGTTGTTAATAAGGATGAGCAGCTTTCGGTAACCGTGGATATGATAGAAGCAATAATCAAAACGGAACATCAGCGCGTTCATCAACGCGTCGTAGAATTATGAACCAGATCCCTATATCCGTTTCACAAGACAAGCAATCCGAGAAAAATCATCTGATCTCCAAAATCCTTGCTGATTTTGAAAATCAATACAAACTGGATCTTTCCCAGGATCCCGTTGCTCTAGAGCGCATCTCCGAGGCGGCAGATCAGGCGTTCCTGGATTTGGAAACCAACACAGAGGCAGAAATTAACCTGCCTTTTATCAGTGCCAATCCAGCAGGCCCAATTCATTTGCGGCGGGTTATACGCCGGCGCGAGGCTGCCAGCACTTCCGAATCGATTGATGTGGATGTAGAAAAGAGAGAAGCTGTTCAAGAGCCTTCAAACCAGCGAGTGAGGATCCAGCTCCCGGATAAGAAGCCTTATATCACGATTGCTTTGTTGGTCATGATGGCAGTCTTTTATGCCCTTCAGTGGCTTACGGACCTGGTATTCGGATATGACCTGCTGGCGATCTATGGCATGAAATCCAATGAATTGATCATTGCCGGAGAATATTGGCGCCTGGTGACAGCGATGTTTCTTCATGGATCGATCATCCACCTGGGATTTAATCTGTATGCCTTATATATTCTTGGCAGGCGAGTAGAGAAGTTCTTTGGATCTTTCAGGTTCTTGGGTTTATTTTTAATCGCAGGTATCGCGGGCAATCTGCTTTCATTTCTTCTCACCGAAGCACCGTCTCTGGGGTCCTCCACGGCAATCTTTGGTTTGCTGGGTGCAGAAGGTATCTTCATCTACCAGCACCGGAAATTGTTCGGGGATCAATCCCGGGTAGCATTACGCCAAATTGTCCAGGTGGCTGTGGGAAACCTAGTAATCGGATTCATGATCCCAGGTATTGATAATATGGGACATATAGGCGGTTTGATAGGTGGAGTGCTCTATACCTGGTTTGGAGGACCGAATTTCTCGATCGTAAGCTCTCCACCAGATCTTCGCCTCGAAGATCAACGTACTGAAGAAAAAACCCTCTATGTGTTTATTGCATTGTTGATTGTGATCGTCAGCCTGGTTGTTTGGATTATTCTTTCCCGCTCCTGAATCTGGTTCACTCCAATTCTCTTATCTGGCTGCGTTAATACAGGTCATTGACTGAGTTATGGGCATCTGGTAAAATTTTCCGGCGTCTTTTGCGTTGTACCCTTAGCAAAGACGTAACCTATTCATTAGCAAGGAGAAAGGGCTAGATACTATGAAAATCTTATTACTCGAAGATGTCTATAAGTTGGGACGCGCCGGAGATGTTAAGAAAGTGGCTCCCGGATATGCCCGAAATTATTTAATGCCTCAGGGATTGGCTGTGTTGGCAACCCCCGGTGCCGTAAAACAATCCGGGCGCATCACAAAGCAAGGTGAAGTCAAAAGGGCTATAGTCAATCAGGAACTTGGCGGTGTTGCAGAGCAGCTGGAAGGTCAGCGATTTACCTTTGCTGCCAAAGCCAGTGAAACCCGCCGGCTGTACGGTTCCATCAATACCCAGATGATCGCAGATATTGTTAGTGAGGAGATCGGAGTAACCGTCACGGCGAAACAGATTGAATCACAGCCCCTGCGCATGATCGGAAAACACAACGTGGCCGTTCGCCTGACTATTGACTTAATTCCCGAGATCGAGATCATCGTTCACCGTGAAGGTGAAACCGTTGAATCCGCTCTTGAAGAAGAAGAGAAAGAAGCCTTGAAAGCTGAAGAAGCCCTGATTGATTTCCTGGAAGAAGAGGAAGCCGAAATGGAAGAGGAATCAGCAGCTGAAGTAGATCTTGAAGTTGAGGCTGAAGTTGAAGAAGCCAGCGCTGACGATGAACCGGCTGAAGAAGTAGAAGTTTCGGATCAGGATGAAGAAGCAGTTGCAGAAGAAGAGACTGCATAATTTATTCTTTTTTACCTAAAATCAATACCGGTCTGAGATCAGCAGCACAGCTGGCCAGGCCGGTCTTTGTATTGACCTATGCCTGATCAAAACCGCACCATTGGAGAGATTCTAAAATCTTCCAGGGAGGAACAAGGATTGTCTCTGGAAGAAATTTCCCTGTTAACAAAAGTAAATATAAAGTATCTCCTGGCAATCGAAGCTGATAACTGGGATGTCCTACCCTCAACGGTACAGCAAAAGGGATTTGTGCGTTCTTATGCTCGGATCCTTGAGATTGATCCAGTACCGCTTCTGGGTCAGCTGCGGTCCGTCATTCAGCATGACGATCTGAATATTGAACCAGTTCCTTTAAAAGTTCCAGACCCCGCCCCGCCAATAGAACAGCGCCCCCTGGAAGAGATCGGATCGATCCTTAAAGCTCAGCGGGAACATTTGGGATTCACCATACCAAATGTTGAGGATCAGATATTTATTCCTGAAAGGTATCTACTAGCCATTGAAAATGGCAGCCTGGAAGAATTACCCTCCACTGTCCAGGGAAAAGGTATGGTCAAGAATTATGCCCAATTTTTGGGACTGGACCCAGAGCCCTTGATGTTGGGTTATGCGGATGTGCTGCAAAAGCGTCTCGCAAAATCCAGAGAAGGGATTCCCGAAATTAAATCCCCTTCTCCTCTCCAGGTTAGTCTAAAGAGATTTTTGGCCAGCCCGACAATATTATGGGTGGGTGTTGTGATATTGATAGGCAGTATTTCCCTTTGGGCAGGAACATTGATATTCGGCGCTGGGGGATCCACGATGGAAGCCACCGCCACAATCCCGGGAGTGTCGGATATATTGCTTCCCACAGCAACACATACAGCCACACCAGAGGCGCCTGTCGCCACTTTGAGTGAAATTGAAGTGGATATCACTCCCACATTCCCAGGAGATGAGATCCAAGACGGTAACGCAGAAGTGACACTAACTCCGGGAATAACAGGAAATGAAAAAGTCCAGGTTCAGTTGATAATTCTGCAGCGTACCTGGGTAAGAGTTATTGTGGATAATATTCTGGCGTATGAAGGGAGACTGCTGCCAGGAAGCGTTAAGCTGTTTGGGGGTGAATTAAGTATAGAGGTTTTGACAGGCAACGCGGCCGGCGTTGAAGTGATTTATAACCAACGTGATCTGGGGGCAATGGGACTCTACGGTGAGGTGATTGACCGGGTATTCACTGCCGAGGGTATAGCTACTCCGACGCCCACTATCACTTTGACTCCCACTCCATCAGACACACCGGAAGCGAGTATTACTCCTACACCAACCGCCACGCAGGAAGCAGAGTAGGTTCAATCCCTGCCCATACCTTATGAAGAAAAACTCTTTTTACTTGGTTTCACTCGGCTGCGCTAAGAATACAGTCGATTCAAATTCTATGGCCCAGCTGCTTCAGAGGGATGGGTATGTGGCAGTAAATGATCCCGCTGAGGCTGATATTGTCCTGGTAAATACCTGTGGATTTATTGAGCCAGCCCGTGAGGAATCTTACGCGATTTTGAATGAATTGGCAGAAGGGAAGAAAGAGAACCAACTACTGATAGCCGCTGGATGTTTAACTCAGAGGTATGGTAAGGAAGTTCTCGACAGGGTAACGGGGATTGACGGCCTAATAGGAACAAGACGCTGGATGGATATATTGCAGGTTGTCAGGGAACTGCGGGAAGATGGACATCCCCAGCCTTTATATCATCTTCCAGATGCTGCCGTTGTCGGTCAAAATCCTGAGGGAGTCCTGGGGGCTTATTATCAGGGTAACAGTGCATACCTTAAAGTTGCCGATGGCTGCCGGAGGCCTTGCGCGTTTTGCGCGATTCCTTCGATCAAGGGAACAGCTTCAAGCCGTCCCCTGGATGAAATCCTGGAGGATGCTCGCGTTCTGCAATCCCTCGGAGTACGGGAAATCAACTTGATTGCCCAGGATACTACCGATTATGGCCATGACCTTGGTCTTAAAGACGGGTTAGCAGTATTGCTGGAAGCTTTGGTTGAAGAAGCTCCTGAAGTAAACTGGTTCCGTATTTTATACGCCTACCCTGGATATGTAACAGACCGCTTAATTGACGTGATGGCGAACACGGATCAGATTCTTCCCTATATTGATATCCCCTTACAGCATGCTGACCCTGAGATATTGAAAAAAATGCGCCGTCCTGCCAATATGGACTGGGTTTATGGCACAGTTGAAAAACTGAGGAGCAAGATGCCTAATCTTGCCCTACGGACGACTTTTATAGTGGGCTATCCTGGAGAAACAGACCTGGCTTTTCAAAAACTGGTGGATTTTGTAGAAAAAATGCGATTTGACCGGGTTGGCACTTTTAAATTTTCTTTTGAGCCCGGCACGACATCTGAGATCTACGGAGATCCAATTCCTTCTCAAGTTAAAGAGGAACGCCAGGAAATATTGATGCTTAAACAGCAGGAGATTTCACTTCAGATCAACCAGGCGTTAGTAGGAAAATCACTGGATGTGTTGATTGAGGGGCAGGGCGAAGTAGAGGGATCCGACGAGATAATTTCCCTGGGACGCAGTTACCGGGATGCGCCGGAAATAGATGGTATGGTAATTGTGGAAGGGGGCTTGCCAGAGGGAGAAATTGTTCCAGTAAAGATTACAGGTGCGATGGTGTATGATTTAACCGCTGTGCCGCTCTAATAATAAATTACAGGCAGGAAAGGAAAAAAATGATTAGTTTGAATGATAAAAAAGTTGAATTTACGCTGCGGGCTGTCCAGCAGGCTGCCTCTCTGGCAGCAGATATACAGGGTGAGATGGTTTCTGAAGCACTTACCAAAGATGACCGTTCTCCAGTCACAGTGGCGGACTTTGCTGCCCAGGCAGTAGTAGGTTATCTGCTGGATAATACGTTCCCGGGGGCTCTCCTTGTAGGCGAAGAGGCGTCGGCTGCTCTGCGTTCACCAGATGAGCGAGATACGCTGGATACAATCACGGAATTTATGCAGCGAGTTATACCCGGGGTTGACGCTGAAGAGGTCTGTGATTTGATTGATCGTGGTGTTGATGAACCAGGAGAAAATTACTGGACTTTGGATCCGATCGATGGAACGAAAGGGTTTTTACGAGGGGCTCAGTATGCTACTGCCCTGGCATATGTAGAAAACGGGGTTGTACAATTGGGAGCGCTAGGCTGTCCGAATATCACTCCTGACCTACAGGAGATTATTGGTGGTGAAGGATCTCTCTTGATCGCCCAGCGGGGTAAAGGCAGCTGGATAAGTACTCTAAGCGGTGAAGTCAAAGAGGAGAATTTCTCCGGCCTGGCTGTATCTGGCCGATCCGATCCACCCCAGGCTCGCCTGATGCGATCTTTTGAATCGGGCCATACCAATACTTCCTTGATCGATGAGTTCCAAAGTGAACTGGGAGGAGAATCAGATCCAGTACGAATGGACAGCCAGGTAAAATATGCTTTGCTGGCCTCTGGAGAAGGGGAAATCTACCTGCGCTTGTTGTCCCCGAACCGAATGGATTACCGGGAAAAGATCTGGGATCAGGCAGCTGGTTTGATAATTGTTGAAGAAGCTGGTGGTACTGTTACAGATTTGGATGGCAAAGTACTCGATTTTTCCCGCGGGCGTACCCTCAGGGATAATCGGGGCGTCTGTGCCAGTAATGGCCTGCTTCATGAAATAGCGCTAGATGCGCTGAAGAAAGTGAAGGCCTGAGTTATATATAACAGGAATAATGCTAAGGAGACCGTTTTGGCAGAAATCAAATATCCCCGCAGATTATTGATAAGATCCGCCCTTAAGGGATTGATCAGTGCTGCCTTGCATTCTTTCTCGGATTTTGAGGTAATTGGAGCGGAGAATATTCCCGAGGAAGGACCATTGATCCTTACGGCCAATCATTTCAGTTTTGCCGATTCAGTAGCAATGCTGCATATTGCACCAGCTTCAATTGAAATGTTCTCAGGAGCAAATCCAGCGTTTACTCCCTGGTGGGGGAAGTTATTACCGCGATTGTGGGGTGTGTTATATGTTTATAGGGGTACTGGTTCTCGCCGGGCAATCCGGGACGCGGAATCAATATTAAACCAGAAGGGATTCTTTGGAATCTTTCCGGAGGGTGGAGCCTGGGCAGAGATGATCCGTCCTGCTCGTCCGGGAGCGGCTTATCTGGCAGCTAGGACCGGGGCACCCGTACTGCCGGTTGGTTTTACCGGTTTCAATGAAGTTTTACCAATCAGATTCCGCAATCAGAGTAAAGTTACCATACGGGTAGGAAAACCATACCAACCAGTTCCAGTAACAGGGAGGGGGAGGGAGCGCCGCCAGCAGCTGGATGATCTTGGAGAACAAATAATGAGAGAGGTTGCCGAACTGCTCCCGGATCATTTGCGGGGTAAGTTTTCCAGTGACCCGGCAGTGCGCAATAAAGCCAGAGAAGTAGAAGCTTATCCCTGGGAAAATGCTTCCTGGGATGAAGTCTAATCCGCTATTGAAGCAGGTTGGTTAAGTAGAAGACACCGGTCAGCCCCAGAAAACTGAGCATAGATGTCAGGCTGACTATCCCCGCTATTTCAGTGACCTTAAAATCGTATCTTTCAGCAAAAACAACCAGGGCTATAGCAGCTGGCATACTGTTCTCCAGCAGCAGGAATTGGTTGATATCTCCGCCGCCAGGCAATATATACTGGATCGTAATCCAGGTAATTAGCGGCAAGGCCAACATCCGGAACAAAGAATAGGGGAGGGCAACCTTGATGATCTCCAGGGAGAATCGATCATGAATGAACATCCCTAGCACAAAGATCGCTATAGCGCTTGCGGTCTGTCCTACTAGGACGAACGCATTATTCAGGAAGGTCAGTTTGATTCCTAGCAGAGAGAAAACAGCACCGAGCAGAATGGACAGGATCAGCGGGTTGGTGAAGATCTTACCCAGGAAATTACCTCTATTATCCCGTTGACTGGCATATTCCAACAGGGCTAGTGTGCAGAAGATACCCAGTATACCTAATACAGACGCCGCCAGTATTGAGTATTCCAGCCATATCCCATCTTGAAAGTTTTCAAAGAACGCCACACCAAAGAATGCATAACTGCCAAAACTGATGGATAGACTGAGTAGTAGATACGTGTCTTTCTGGATCATACCAGTCCATTTCAGGATTAAAAGGAACACCAGCACGAGTATGGTAGGAAGTAAAGCGCCGAAAACAAGTTGAGGGTCGAGCGCGAGCAAGTCCAGATCAGAGATCTTTACGAAGAACAGAGCAGGCAGGCCAAAATAGTAAACAAAAGAGGACAATGTTTTGGCATGTTCAGCCTTGAATATCCCGGCTTTCCGGCTCAGGATTCCCAGGACAACGATAATCAGGATCGTAAATAAGCTGCTCAGGACTTCCATTTTAAACACTCATTTGATAAATATACTTTAGTCGCAAACCATTATACCCGCCGGGATAACCGTCTAACAGCTGTCTAGACAACTCTAATGTTGCTCTTAGAATGGTTTAGATGACTGTTCTCCTCGACCCTTCATCTCTATTATCTATCACTAAATTAGCCCGCCTATTCAATTCAAGTATAATGATTTAATGTCCAATTTTCGTTTCTATCATCCCATCGTGGTCCGCTACGGAGATCTTGATCCGCAGGGACATGTTAATAATGCTGCTTTCCTTACCTATCTAGAACACGTCCGGGTTGCCTATGTGCGGCATCTGGGATTGTGGGATGGAAACTCTTTCCTAGAGATAGGCATTATCCTGGCTAGAGTAGAGTTGGATTATAAGGAACCGATCCTGATGACTGATGCAGTGGAGGTAGGATTGCGCACATCCCGTCTGGGAAATAAAAGCCTGGATATGGTATATGTGGTCCGGGAAATAAACACTAGACAGATCTTTGCGGAGGCAAAAACTGTCCAAGTGGCCTATGACTATCAGATTGGAAAGACTATTCCCATCCAAGATAGCTGGCGAAAAACACTGCGAGATTTCGAAGGACTAGACAATTAGTAAATAAAGGTGATCGATGATAAAACTACCAGATATAGATCAAGGTTTTTTGACTACCCTGCTTCATGACTTATTAGCCATTCCCAGCCCGACTGGACATACAGAAGAAGTAATCGGTTATCTGGAAGGAAGATTGGCTGAGTTCCCATTCCTGAATTTCCATAAAACCACGAAAGGTGCCCTGGTTGCTAATTGGACTGGAGATCTGAAAACTTCCCTACGTGGGCTTACAGCTCATGTGGATACACTGGGTGCAATGGTGAAGGAGATCAAAAGCAACGGCCGTTTGAAGTTATCTCAATTGGGAGCTTACGCCTGGAATACGATCGAGGGAGAAGGGTGCACGGTTTTCGCGAGTGGCGGCGATCTGGTCCGGGGTACGATCCTGTTAAATAAAGCATCCGCCCATGTCCATTCCAAGGAAGTCAGCACTACTGAACGTTCTGCAGATACTATGGAAGTGAGATTGGACATTGTTACCAGATCCTTGGATGAAACGCTCGAGGAGGGGATAGAGGTGGGTGATTTTGTGGCTTTTGATACCAGAACAGAATCCAACCGGGGCTTTATTCGCTCCAGACACCTGGATGACAAGGCCAGTGTGGCTTGTGTTTTGGCAGCAGTGCAAGCCCTGGTCAGCGCAGAACTGCAGCCGGCCCAGGATACAGTTTTCCACTTTAGTAATTATGAAGAGGTGGGGCATGGCGCAGCGGCAGGTTTTCCGGATGGATTGAAAGAGCTGGTAGCTGTGGATATGGCAGCAGTGGGTACCGGACAAACCTCGGATGAATTCCACGCCACTCTGTGTGTAAAAGATTCAGGAGGACCATATCACCATGGCCTCAGCCAGCGTTTGCGATCCCTGGCTGACGAGTATCAGATTCCTCACAAAGTGGATATTTACCCCTATTATGGCTCTGATGGTGAAGCTTTTTGGCGAGCTGGAGGAGATGTTGCCGTAGCGTTGATTGGGCCCGGTGTTGATGCTTCTCATAATTACGAACGTACTCATATTGATGCCCTCATCGGCACCACGAAATGGATCATGGCTTATCTATTGAACTAGTTCCCAGGTTTAAGGATAGAAAGTGGCTTTAATTGACTATCAAGTGGCTCGAAAACGCATGGTCGATGGGCAGATTGCCAACCGGGGCATAACATCACCGAGGGTCCTGAGGGCCTTCCTGGATGTGCCCCGCCAAGATTTTGTCCCAGAAAACCAGCGAGTCCATGCCCACCAGGATAATCCCCTGCCTATAGGTTTGGGGCAGACGATCTCCCAACCTTATATTGCTGCCTATATGACGGATTTGCTCCAATTATCTGGAACCGAGCGAGTGCTCGAAATTGGAACCGGTTCTGGATACCAGGCTGCCATTCTGGGATTTCTGGCTGCTGAAGTCCATACAATTGAAAGACACCCATCTCTAGCTGAAAAAGCAGATCGATTGCTGCATAACCTGGGATATGAAAATGTCCGGGTGCATCAGGGGGATGGTACCCGGGGTTTGGCCAAGTTCGCTCCCTACCAGGCGATCTTAGTAACCGCAGCAGCTCCTGAAGTCCCCACACCTCTTCTAGGCCAGTTGGGGGAAGGCGGCAGACTGGTGATGCCGGTGGGCAACAGGAGCGGCCAGATGCTCTTACTTTATAGGCGGGTGGGGGATGAATTTCACAGGGAAGATCTTGCCCCGGTCGCATTTGTTCCCCTGATAGGTGAGCATGGTTGGACGGAGGAGTAGCTGAAGGGAACATTAAATCACGGGAACCCTGTGCCCCTAAAATTTCCATGGTTCTCATCTTATTAAACAAAAGGACGACTCAACGAGTCGCCCTTTTTAGTTATCTAAACCCCCCGATTTTTAGAGGAAGTTTATTGTTGCCAGTACAACCGGCCGTTTCTTTGTTTTACTATACATGAAAGAACGAATTGATTGCACCAGATCATTGTGCAGGTTGCCCTGGCTTTTGTTAACTATCCCCACGATCTTCTCGCGAGTTTGGTCAATCAGGTCACCCTCATCATGTTTGTATACGAATCCCCGGGAAATGATCTCCGGCTCTTCCTGTAATTTACCTTTGCTGTCGAGTACCAGGCTGATCAACACTACGCCATCCTGGGACAGTTGTTCTCTTTCCCGTACTACTGAGGGGCCGATCTCTCCTACCCTGGATCCATCCACAAAAACATAACTTCCGGGGATGCGGTCCTTGATCTGCAGTTTATCATCATCGAATTCTATGATTTGGCCGTTTTCAATTACCAGCACGTTCTCCATTGGGAAACCGGATTCTTCAGCTAAAAAGGCATGCTGCTTGAGATGCCTCAGTTCGCCGTGGACAGGGATGAGATATTTGGGATTGACCATATTAAGCATCAATTTCATCTCATCTTGCTTGGCATGTCCTGAAACGTGCACACCGCCGGCGATAGGTTCGTAGATCACATTGGCTCCCTTGCGGAAGAGCCAGTTGATGGTTTTGAACACAGTTTCCTCATTTCCGGGAATGGTATGGGAGGAAAGTACAATGGTGTCGTCCTTGATAAGCTCGAATTGTTTATTCGTGCCCCGGGCCAATCTACCCATAATGGAGTAAGGTTCTCCCTGGGAGCCGGTTGCCATCAGAACGACATCCTTGGGTTTCATGTTCAAGGCTTCATCGATGCCAATTTCTAGATTTGCAGGAATTTCCAGGTAGCCTAGTTTTTTTGCCATCTTGGAATTCTGTTTCATGCTGCGGCCGACAAAAGAAATCTTGCGTCCGTGATGTTCGGCGGCGTCTATTACTTGCTGCATGCGGGATACCAGCGAGGCAAACGAAGCAACAATGATACGGCCTGGCGCATTGCGGAACACTTTGTCCAGGGATTCGTTGATCACCATTTCTGATGGTGTCCAACCAGGTTTATCGGCATTAGTGGAATCGGCCAACAAGGCTAAAACGCCCCGTCCTGAGAATTCTGCCAGTTTAGAGAAATCTGTCGGCCAACCGTCCACAGGAGTGGGATCGAATTTGTAGTCTCCGGTATGGACTATCAATCCGTCCGGGCAGGTGATACCCAGGCCTACGCTGTCAGGGATCGAGTGGCAGACATGGAAGAACTCCACTTCAAAGGGGCCGATAGTGGCACTCTCTCCGGCATGGACTGTATTGATGGTGGTTTTGTCCAGCAAGCCTTTTTCTGAGAGGCTGTTCTCGATCAAACCTCTGGTCAGCGGAGTAGCATAAAGGGGCACGTTGATTTCTTCCAAAACGTGCGCGATAGCTCCTACGTGATCCATATGGCCGTGGGTGAGGACCATTCCTCTGACCAGGTCCTTATTCTGTTTGATATATTCAAAATCCGGGATAATGTAATCAATTCCCAACATATCGTTATCAGGGAACATTAATCCGGCGTCGACGATGAGAATGTTCTTCCCATATTCGTAGACCATCATATTTTTCCCGACTTCCCCCAAACCTCCCAGGGGAATAATTCTTAATTTGTTATTACTCATGTTTTTTTCCTTCAATTCTCTCTCAATCCGAAATCTTTATGTCCAGTGAGAGTTATTAGTCTAATAAAAAAATACCCGGGCGGTTTGACCGGCCGGGCAGTGCTTTTTGAAACCTATTCAATATTATATCTTGCGATAAAACCTAAATAATCTTCGTTGAGCAATGTTGCTGCTGGATAAATCCACCAGCCGGGTGTCTCTTTTTTAGAAACCGGGCACATTGTAGCACGATAACCAGGTTTTGTCAAAAGATTCTCCGTCCTATGTTGCCCATTTGGCCCAAATAGTTCATTTGACATAGAAGATCCTGTAAATGACCCCCAGTTTATCGTCGGACATGAACAGATCCCCATCCGGCCCCTGGATCAGATCGGTTGGTGATCCCCAGGGGATTCCATCATCGCCCAGCCAGCCGACAGCAAAATCCAGAACAACTCTTTTTTCTCCATCTCCCAAAGGCATCCGGATTATTTTATAGCCGCTTGCATCTGCTCCCTCTCCTGTGCCATGCAGAGCGACAAATAAATCTGTGGCGAAATTGTCTGGAAATTGATCACCGGTATAAAATTCCATACCATGTGGTGCGCTCTGGGCTTCCAGTTCGAAAACAGGGGTCAACAATTCCTCTCCACAGGAGTTCTTGTTTCCAAAATCCGGGTCAATAATCCGACCGGTATGGCAGTATGGCCACCCGCCATCGGCATCAATATATATCGCGTAAATGGTTTCCGGCGGCAAACCATCTTGTAAACCTTCTCTTTCCATAACTGCAGCCCATAGGATGTCATTCTTTGGATTGAAGTCCAGGCCGATCACGTGCCGTAAACCAGTGCTGAAAATCCGGTCCTCGCTTCCATCTGAGTTAAAGCGCATTACTCCACCGCGGCGTTCATCCTGTTCCTGGCAAACGTTGCAGGAAGACCCAATCGCAAGATAAAAGTGCTGCCAATCTCGACTGAATATGATCGAGCGATTCGTATGACCGCCAGCAGCTATACCTGAAGTGATAATTTCCTGGTCTTGGAAAAACCCATCACCATCAGAATCTCCTAATCGCAATACGCGAGTAGTTTCCGCGACGTAAAGGGAGCCATCGTTATAAAATGCCATTCCTGATGGTTCTATCAGGTTATCGGCCGCTACTTCAATTCCATCAGAGACGCCATCTCGATCCCTGTCAGGAAGAACTAATACACGACCTGTGGCAGGTTCTGTGACATAAAGCTGTTGGTCGGGGCCAAAAGCCATCATCCGGGGTCCTTGTAAACCCTCTGCGAACACAGTTATGCCAAACCCTTCAGGTAGAGAGATCGGATGGAGGGGTGGGATTATCGTGATATCAGGATCTGCAAGCCCAGTCTGAGGATTGGCAAGTGGAACGGAAGTTGGGGCTGGTCCTTGATCCGCGTTACCATTACAGCCGGTCAACAGCATCAAAGAAATGAATAAGAGGATGATAATCTGGTAATTTTTCATTGAGGTCCTTAAAAAGGGGGTTGTCATCTGTGTAAATTATACACGCTGGGGTTGAATGTTAGACAGGGGGGTCAAACGTTTAGATTAAAAGAATGTAGTGTGGATCATTCCCCTATCCACACTACAAGATGTTACGAAATTTCGAGTATTACATCATGCCGGGCATTCCGCCGCCCATACCACCCATTCCTCCGGGGGGCATATCGGCTTCGTCTTTCGGCTCATCAGCAATCAGTGCTTCTGTGGTCAAGATCATGGCCGCGATGGAAGCAGCATTCTCGAGTGCGCCGCGTGTCACCTTGGCGGGGTCGATCACACCAGCTTCAACCATATCGATGTATTCCTCGCTGAGGACATCGTAACCAATGCGGTTGTTCTTTTTCTCTTCCTGCATGCGGCGGACGTTTTCAAGGATCACAGCGCCGTCTTTGCCAGCGTTATCAGCGATTTTGCGCATGGGAACTTCCAGGGCTTTGCGGACGATCTTCACACCCACCTGGGCATCGGCATAGTCCATTTTTAGTTTATCAATGGCCTTGGTGGCATTGATAAGGGCAACACCGCCGCCAGGTACGATACCTGCTTCAACAGCAGCACGTGTGGCGGAAAGAGCGTCTTCCACGCGGTGTTTCTTTTCTTTCAATTCGGTCTCGGTTGCAGCACCAACGCGGATGATGGCTACGCCGCCGGACAGTTTTGCTAAACGTTCCTGCAGTTTTTCGCGGTCGTAGTCACTTGTGCTGGAGTCGATCTCGTTGCGGATCTGCTGGATGCGGCTCTTGATCAGGGCGTTATCGCCAGCACCGCCTACGATGGTGGTGTCGTCTTTAGTAGAAATGATTTTTTCAGCTTTACCAAGATCTTCCACTGTGGCGCTATCCAACTTGCGTCCCAAGTCTTCGGAAATTACTGTGGCACCGGATAGGACTGCGATATCCTGCAGCATGGCTTTGCGGCGGTCGCCAAATCCGGGGGCTTTGATAGCCAGAACATTGATCATGCCGCGGAGTTTATTGAGTACTAGGGTAGCCAGAGCTTCGCCGTCTACGTCTTCAGCGATGATCACCAGGTCTCGTTTACCGATCTGGACCAAACGTTCCAGTAGGGGAACCAGGTCTTGGGCGGCAGAAATCTTGGAGTCATGAATAAGTATGTTGGCTTCCTCGATCACCGCTTCCATGTCATCAGCATTGGTGACAAAGTAAGGGGACAGGTAGCCGCGATCAAACTGCATACCTTCAACGTATTCGGTTTCAAAAGCCAGGGTTTTGGATTCTTCAACGGTGATGACGCCATCTTTGCCAACTTTGTCCATCACATCAGCGATAAGCTCACCAATGGAGCGGTCCTGGGCAGAAATGCTGGCAACGTTGCCGATTTCTTCCCTGGTGGTGACGTCAATTGCGCTTTTTCCAATTTCTTCGGAAACTGCTTTGGCGGCGGCTTCAATTCCCTGTTTGAGAAGCATAGGGTTGGATCCGGCTGCCAGGTTCTTCATACCTTCAGTCACAATCGCGTGAGCAAGGAGCGTTGAAGTCGTGGTGCCGTCACCGGCGATGTCGTTGGTTTTGGTGGCTGCTTCTTTAAGAAGCTGGGCACCCATGTTCTCAAACTTGTCGGAAAGTTCCACTTCTTTGGCAACTGTCACACCGTCGTGGGTGATAGTGGGGCTGCCAAAACTCCGGTCAAGGGCAACGTTGCGGCCTTTAGGACCGAGGGTGGTGATAACGGCTTTCGCCAGCTTGTCCATGCCGACCTGTAATTTGCGTCGGGCCTCTTCTGAAAAAACGATCTGCTTGCCTGCCATAGATTTCTACTCCTTACTTAATTTACATAGAATTCACAGTATTAAGATAAATGCTTTAACGCCGCGATTGAGTTTTCTTTGATACGGTGTATTAGCAGTCAAATATGTGGACTGCTAATTAGCGGAGAATATGATAACTTTCTTCGATTTGAAAGTCAAGTTTCATCAAAGGCTTTAACATGATTCTTATATAACGTTTAGGTATGGACTCAGGAAAAAAATCAGGGTACTGGAGTGGATTCCAAAGGGTAGCAGATGGCTTCGTTGTCGGCCACGATGCTCATCAGGATGAGATCGTCGCTGTATACGGATTTCAGCTCCGCCATCACTTCAAGAGCTTCAGGGCAATAGTTCTCTTCCGGTCGGCTGAGTGCGGCTAAAACAGATCCGTAGCGAGCGTAATAATAGGCCACATCGAATGTGGTTAATTCTAGCGCCTGGACTGCGACGCCACCTACTTCGTTCTCTTCTGCTGTGCAGCCAACCACGGCGCATTTCAAGACCGGCAAAGCGCCCTCGTAATTACGAGCACGGACATAGATATCCCCTAGCTGTCCGTAGGTGTCCGCATTGGTCGGGTTGATAGCAATGGCTTTTTCTCCGTTAACGGCGGCAATGAAAAATTCACCATCCCGTGAATAGGTTTTTGCAATGGCGATATAAGGAAGGGAATCTTGCACACCATTGGACTGGTTGATGGTGATCGCCTTGGCGAAATATTCCAGGGCTACGTCATAAACCTTAAGTGCTCGATAGATCACGCCGATGCGGATATAAAGGAAAGTCAGGTTCGGGTTGATCTCGGTTGCTTTTTCAAATTCCTCAATAGCATAGCGGTATTCCCCTAATGATTCCAGCACTGTGCCGTAAACCCTGTGAGTATCCATTAATTCTGGCCCCTGCTGGACAGCAAGACGGGCATGTTCTTCTGCCTGGGTTTTTTGGTTTTGATCCAACAGGACCTCGGCGTAAAAAGCTAATGCCAGACTGTTATTGGGATCGAGGGTAATCGCCAGGTTGGCAGCCTGTTCTGCCTGGTTGATCCAGTCCTCTTTCTCTGCCTGGCTGGCTGCTGATGAAGTTGAACTCCAATCTAGTACCAAAGCCCGGATAGCCTGAATAGTACTGTCACCGGGGGCCAGATCTGCGGCTTGCTGGATCTCCTGACGGGCCAGGGATAATCGTTCAGTACGTTCTTCCGTAGTGGATAAGAGGGCAGAGGAATAGGTTAGTAATCTGGCTAATTCGGCCCGGACTTGAGCATTCTCCGGATGGCGTTCCAGTACATCGTAATAGGCATCGATGGCATCTTTTCCTTCGGGATCATAGATCTTTCCGGCCTCGAAATAGGCTTCACCTTCAAGGACCAGGGAATTAACTGTTCTTGTTGCTGTTGGAGTAGGGAGGAAAAGTGGTTCAAATCGGCCTGCTGGATCGTGAACCTGAGATGCAAACCACAAACCGATCGCGATCAAGGCGATCAGAATCAAGACAAACGTATAGTTTATCGTTGTCTTATTGGTACTGAATGTTGGTCTTTTACCTGTTAGTTTTCGATCCATGTTTATTTAGAAGTGCCGTCCACCGGGGATATTACTGGTCAGAGAGGGCATGATGTATTGGATCAGGGGGTTGACGTGGGCACTGAGGTTGGTTCCACAAGATTGGCCGTACAGATGGCTAGGCCCTCATTGGCATTAATGAAGGCGATATTATCGTCCGCAACTTGGCTGAGCATGGTTTGGAAAACTGGAACAGCTTCGTCGCACATATTCAATCTGGCCAAGGTTAGCCCGTAGGCTGAGAAGATCTCGACAACCTTAGGTTTATAGGACAGCGGAACACCTTCTACAATTACACCATCATCTGTTGTGCCGCCGCGGACAGCCAAGCCGAGATGTTTTAGTGCCAGATCATAATCCCGATTCCTGAAATGCAGCACACCCAGATTTCCCTGCATGAGAGGGTCCTGGGGAGCATCTTTCACGGCCAGTTCACCATATTGGATGGCTTTGTTGTAAACGCCGTCCAGTAGATAGATCCGGGAAATCTCATAATCTGGTGTTGGGTCGCCCGGATTCAGCGCATTTGCCTGGCTGAAAGATGTCACTGCTTTGTTATTTTCCTGGTTAGCATAATAACAATAACCCAGCATCAGATGCAGATTGGGAATGGCATTGTTAATATTGAGGGCGCTCTGATATTCTCTGATCGCTTCGTTATAGTTGCCAGTCCAATAGAGTACATAACCACGGGCGCGGTGGGTTTCTAGTAGGTTAGGTCCTAACTCCAATGCTCTCAGCGATTCGATGCTGGCGTTTTCAAAATCCTGGTTGTCGATCAGGATTTCTGCGTAAACTGCATGAGCTATCGGGTTTTTGTCCGCGAGGTCCAGGGCTCTCTCAATTGAAATTTCTGCCGCGATCAGATCGCCTAGAAAGTCCAGCGACCAGGCCTTCATTACATAAGCCAGGGGGTTGTCGGGACTGCGAAGCAGGGCCAGTTCAGCGTTTTCAAGTGCGGATTCAGGATCTCCCGCCAGGATCTGCACCCGTGCCAGGGAAACATATAAAGAAGAATCTTCCGGATTTGCCAGAATTGCATCCCGGTAGGCTCCGATAGATTGGCTTAACTTACCTTCCTCGAACAGGGTTTGAGCCCGGTTGACGAATATTTCCGGGTTCTCAGTGGGGGTTACGGTGGGTATAAATGGCGGTTCAATCTCAGGAACTACAGCCTGATTAAAGTAGATTATTGCTCCGATTAATATCAGCAAGAGGATGATGCGCCAGGGATTGGCTCTCCGCCGGGGATTTTGGGTCATTTTCCAATTACTTCCGTTAAGGTACATGCGCACATCTTACCACTGTCGTAAAAAATGCGTCAAGGATTCCCTGGTAGTTCCAGAGAAGGGTTCTTCAAATTCAGGAAAATCCCCTCACTTGCGTATATTTCCTCTCTCAGCTAGAATGGGACCATGCAATTTGATATCTTCACTCTCTTTCCAGAAGTTTTTCCTGCATACCTGGATGCCAGCATTCTGCACCGTGCCCAGGAAATGGGACATCTTCAGGTAGATATTCACAATATTCGTGACTGGGCCACTGATAAACATCAAGTAACGGATGAACCTCCTTATGGCGGAGGAGGCGGCATGGTAATGAAACCAGAACCGATCTTCACAGCAGTTGAAGGCATTCTTGGTCAACCACCCTCCTGTCCGGTGTTGTTGATGACCCCTCAAGGTGAGCTTCTAGATCAAAAGAAAGCGCAGGAACTGGCAAGTTTTGATCGCATGGCAATTATTGCTGGTCATTATGAGGGATTTGATGAACGAGTAAGAGAACACCTGGTCACAGACGAGATTTCAATTGGAGATTATGTGCTGACCGGTGGAGAGCTGCCAGCCTTGATATTGATTGATGTGCTTACCAGGTTGATCCCTGGAGTATTGGGAGATCCAAAGGCGGCCGAAAATGATTCGCACGCCAGTGGTTTGCTCGAATATCCTCATTTCACGCGCCCAGAAGAATTTCGGGGATGGAAGGTTCCTGAAATTTTGAGATCAGGACATCACGCCAAGATCGACCGCTGGCGGAGGAACCAGTCATTAAAGAGAACGCAGGAAAGAAGGCCCGACCTTTTAGAAAGATTTGATCTAACCGATGAGGACCGGGCGTTTTTGGATCAACTGAATGACGGGGAAGAATAATCATTTATCCTTTGATCAGTGCGATGAATCACCTGTCTAAAAACGATGCCCCCTTGCGGGGGCTTTTTGTATATACATGATCTTTGTGTTTGTCATCCTGAACGAAGTGAATGATCTATCAGGCCATGATGGACTCGACCCATCGCAATGGATCGGAAGCAAACATAATCATATTTTTTCAACATAGAGACCTTGTTTCTCTTTTAATGGCAATTCAAACTAATCAGAGATTGAACAGACTGATTCGTCAGATTGAATAGTTGCCCTTTGATTGATTACAGGGCGCCCAAATTTTTCCTCGCAAAACCATCCTCCACCGAGTTATATTAACATCCTGTAAGAATAGCACCCGCTTTTCTTGACTGCCAAGAACCACCATGATAGACTATAAACCGTTCTTAGCACTCTCGTAAAGAGACTGCTAACTGGTTAAAAAGATGTCCGTTTTATCAGAAAGACAAAAACTGGTCTTTGCCCTGCTGGTTCGGGATTATGTGGATTCTGCCGAACCGATCAGTTCTGGCCGTTTGGTAAAGAACTATAAACTCGATTTCAGCTCAGCAACAGTTCGAAATGAAATGGCTGTTCTCGAGGAAAAAGGTTTTTTATCCCAGCCATATACATCGGCTGGTAGAGTGCCAACCAGGGCAGGATACAGATATTATGTGAGGCGACTGATGGGAGAAGATCGGTTGCCTGCTCACATTCAAGAGATGATCCGGCATCAGTTTTACCAGGCCCGGCACGATGTGGACGAGTGGCTTTCTTTATCGGCGTCAGTATTGGCCCAGCATAGTATGGGCGCTGCCATTGTGACCCAGCTGCATACTGAAAAGGCAAGATATAAACATATTTCATTATTATCGACCAGGGGACGTCAGGTTCTGGTAGTGATCGTTCTGAGTAGTGGTGAAGTTCATCAACAAACACTGGTGCTCGATGAAACTTTATCACAAGAACAATTGAATGGATTTGCGTCCAGGATCAATCAGCTGGCGGTAGGATTAGATGCCAAAGAGTTGGCGGATATAGAACCTGGAAATGCAGAAGGTCCCTTGAAAGAGATCTTTGAAATAGTTTTGAATACTATCAAAGAATCTGAAGTGATCTCTTCGGGAGAGGTATACCGGGACGGATTGGCCAATATGTTATCCGAACCGGAATTCTCTGACCCAGAGAAAGCCAAACAAACCCTTGAGATTTTTGAGGATCGGGTAATGTTGGATGACTTGCTATCCAGAACAATATTTGACAATGATACTCCCGGTGTGCACGTGATCATTGGTGGAGAAGATACTTGGGACCAGCTCGAAGACACATCACTTATCCTGGCAAGTTACGGGAAAAAGGACCATGCTTTGGGTGCAGTAGGAATTCTTGGCCCTTTGCGAATGTCATACAGCCGGGGAGTATCCACTGTTCGTTTTGTTTCAGAACTGATCAGTGAGCTGATCTCTGAATCAATGGACAACTGATTTGTAATAGAAGGAGATTTTTTACGGAATGAAAAATAAAAAGGATCAAATTAACCCAGAAGCAGAAGATGCCGAACTCGATTCATTGGGAGATAATTCCCTTGATCGGGATTTGGATAATAAAGAAGAGAATGAGCCGGACGATGTATCTATAGAAGATCCGGTGGAGGTCTTACAGGCAGCTCTAGGCGACATTACCACTAAAGCTGAAGAGTACCTGGATGGCTGGCAGCGAGCAAGAGCTGAATTTGCTAACTATAAAAAACGCGTCCTTCGGGAAAACACAGATATCCGTCAAATGGCTCGTGGCGAAGTGATCAAACTCTATCTGGATATTGCCGATGACCTGGGACGGGCTTTACAGGACAAACCCGAAACCGGAGAAGAAGGAAGCTGGGCCGATGGGATCGAGATTATCTTCCAGAAATTGCGAACACGGTTGGAAGCTGAAGGGATCACGCCTATGAACCCGCTTGGAGAGGAATTTGACCCTAATATTCATGAAGCCCTTATGAAAGAAGAGAGCGAAGATTATGAGAGCGGCCAAATCACAGAAGTAATGCAAGAAGGCTATTGGATTGGCAAAAAAGTATTGCGTCCAGCGCTGGTTCGGGTAGCCGCCTAAACGAAATTATCAGAAAACGTAATAGCTGTATATTAATGGAGGAATAAAGTGGCGAAAATAATTGGTATTGATTTAGGAACAACAAATTCGGGCGTAGCAGTGATGGAAGGTGGAGAACCCACAATAATCCCGTCTGCAGAAGGCGATCGATTAATTCCATCCGTTGTTGCCATGAATAAAAATCACGAGCGACTGGTTGGCCGACCGGCCAGAAACCAGGCGGTTGTTAACCCGGAGAACACAGTCACATCGATCAAGCGATTTATGGGAGGGAAGTTCAATTCCCCAGGTATTGAAAAAGCCCGAAAGATGGTTTCTTATGAAACCAAAGAAGCTCCCAACGGTGATCTGCGGGTAATAATGGACGGGAAAGAATATTCCCCGCCCGAGATCTCTGCCATGATCCTGGCTAAGATCAAGGCTGATGCTGAGGATTATCTGGGAGAACCTGTAACCCAGGCTGTGATCACTGTCCCGGCTTACTTCAATGACAGCCAGCGCAATGCCACTAAAGATGCCGGAAAAATCGCCGGCCTGGAAGTGTTGCGGATCATCAATGAGCCCACAGCATCATCCCTGGCTTATGGCCTTGATAAGAAACAAAATGAAACTATCGCAGTGTACGATCTCGGCGGTGGTACATTTGATATTTCCGTCCTGGATGTAGGGGAAGGTGTATTCCAGGTGCGATCCACTAGCGGTGATACTTTCCTCGGCGGCGATGATTTTGACCAGCGCATTATCGAATTCCTGGCAGATGAATTCCAGAAAGATGAAGGCATTGACCTGCGGGAACAGCGCCAGGCGCTGCAGCGGCTTCGAGAGGCTGCTGAAAAAGCCAAAATCGAACTTTCTACCATGCAGCAGACAGAGATCAATTTGCCTTATTTAACTGCAGATGCCTCTGGCCCTAAACACATGGTAAAGAAATTCACTCGTGCTAAACTGGAACAACTCACCATGGACCTGATTGAAAAATCCATGAAACCAGTCCAGCAGGCGCTTGATGATGCAGGATTAAAACCCGTTGATATTAACGAAGTCGTTCTGGTCGGCGGTATGACCCGCATGCCTGCAGTTCAGGAAGCGGTCGGAAAATTCTTTGGCAAAGCTCCCCACCGAGGTGTGAACCCCGATGAAGTTGTGGCTATTGGAGCCGCTATTCAGGCTGGTGTGCTCGGCGGAGAGGTTGATGACCTGCTTCTCCTCGATGTTACGCCACTGACCCTGTCGGTTGAAACCCTGGGCGGCGTAGCAACACCGCTAATTGAGCGCAATACCACCATCCCTGCCCGTGAGAGTCAGACTTTCTCCACAGCCAGCGATAGGCAGAATCAGGTTGAGATTCATGTCCTTCAGGGAGAACGCGCCATGGCCGGGGATAATAAATCGCTGGGCCGGTTCATTCTGGATGGCATTCCCCCGGCCCCCCGGGGTGTACCTCAGGTTGAGGTTACTTTTGACATCAACGCTAATGGTATTTTGGAAGTGACTGCCAAGGATAAAGCCACAGGTAAGACCCAGAATATCACCATCACTGCCAGTTCTGGACTGAGTGATACTGAAGTCGAAAAAATGCGTGAGGATGCCGAGCGTTTCGCAGAAGACGATCGGGTAAATAAGGAACAGATCGAAACACGAAATAATGCAGATACCTTGGCCTACACTGCTGAAAAAACCCTGCGCGATATGGGCGACAAGGTCCCGGCCGATGTCAAAACAGAGGTTGAAGCGAAGGTTACTGAAGTGAAAACAGAGTTGGAGAAAGAAATCGTTGACGTTCCCCGACTGAAAGAAGTTACTGAAGCCTTGTCATTGTCCTTGCAGAAGATCGGCGAAGCTGCGTATCAGGCAGCAGAAGATGCTGGACAAGGCATGCCCGGTGCAGCACCCGATGATAGTGAAACGGGTGGTGGCAGCGACGACGACGTCGTTGAAGGTGAATTCGAAGAAGTTTAATCTTTTCAAGTGATTGAAACTCAAAGCCGGGGATAATACTCCCCGGTCTTTGAGTATTTGGTGAAGTGACATTATCAGCTAGATAGTTTACGGTAAGTGATATGGCTAAACGAGATTATTATGAAGTATTGGGAGTCCCCCGAGATGCTTCGGAAAGCGATCTAAAAAGCGCTTTTCGAAATATGGCTCGCAAGTACCACCCGGATGTAAACGATGCCCCGGATGCAGAAGAAAAGTTCAAGGAAGCTAATGAAGCCTACGGTGTACTGTCCGATGCTGATAAACGTGCAGCCTATGATCGGTTTGGTCATCAAGGTGTAAGGGGACCGAGTGGAGGTCCTGGATTTGAAACCGTAGATTTTTCTGATTTCGCGGATATTTTTGGGGATATGTTCGGTTTTGGTGGTTTTGGCGGCAGATCTAGAAATGCCAGTAGAACAGCGCCCCGCCGAGGGGCTGACCTTCAATATCAAGTAATAATCCCTTTTAAAGAAGCAGTTTTCGGCGCGGATAAGGAAATCGAAGTAACAAAAGATGAAAGATGCGACACCTGTGATGGTGATGGCGCTAAACCCGGTACTTCGCCAAAAACCTGTCCGGAATGCCAGGGTCGAGGAGAAGTGCGCCAGACCAGGCAAACGCTTTTAGGCTCTATGGTGCAGGTCACAACCTGTCCAGTTTGTCAGGGTCGAGGCAAGATCATCGAATCTCATTGCCCCACCTGCAGTGGACGGGGAAAGGTGAGGAAAACCCGCCGCAAGAAAGTTAGCATTCCAGCTGGTGTGGATGATGGCACACGCATCCGATTGGGGGGAGAAGGGCAGCCAGGAGAAAATAATGGTCCTCCAGGTGACCTGTACCTGCTTGTCAGGGTTCAGCCCCATAAATATTTTCGCAGACGTGATAATGATATCCTGCTGGATCTTAATGTGAATGTAGCCCAGGCCACCCTTGGCGCTGAAGTGTTGGTGCCTACAGTTGATGGAGAAGTAAAACTGAAGATCCCTGCAGGTACCCAGCCAGGAAAGATCATCCGCATGAGAGGAAAAGGTGTCCCTCACTTACGCAGCAATTCCCGGGGAGACCAACTGGTGATCGTAAATATCACTATCCCCAAAAAGCTGGATGTGGAAGAAAGAGAGCTTTTTGAAAAACTGGCTGAAAAGATGGATGGCAAAGTGCTTCCCCAGGAACGTGGTTTTCTGGACAAGTTGAAACACGTTCTGGGAGGATAACCTAATTATTTAACACGTTTTGCCAGGTGCAATTCAATGCTTTCCGGCATTGAATTGCACCTTTTTGATACCTATGAATGAAAATAAACTAGAACAAAAATGGATAGAGTTCAGTATTGAAGTTGAACAGGATATGGCAGATATGGTGGGGAATGCCTTGATCGGGATCCTGCCAGCTGGCCTGGTTTCGGAGAGAATTTTCGAGGAGGTCTTTCCCCACGAACTGGATCAGGTCAGCGGACCGATCCGTATCTTTGGCTTTTATCCTGAAGAAGATGATTTGTTATACAGGGACAGGATCCTGAAGGCGCTGAATTTACTGAAAGAAAAAATCGATCTACCAGGCCCCGTTTTTTCAGCACTGGAAAACAAAAATTGGACCGCTGCTTGGCAGGAAAGATACCAGCCCATTCCAGTAGGTGACAGGTTGATTGTAGTTCCGTCCTGGTTGGAAAATCCTGATCCAGAAAAGGTACCGATTTTTATCGATCCTGGTATGGCCTTTGGCTCAGGAACACATGAAACTACCAGGTTGGCTCTGGCTATGCTGGAAGCGTGTTTGACCGAGCAGGACCATACCGAAATGATCGATTTGGGTTGCGGGTCAGGTATCCTATCTATTGCTGCCGCAAAACTTGGAGTGGAAAAGGTTTTAGGCGTGGATACGGACCCCGAAGCCATCCGTATATCAAAAGAAAATGCAAAAAAAAATAACCTGAAAAAAGGTAGCACATTTCATCCCGGATCTGTGCAGGAAATCCTTTCCGAAAAATACTCCCTTCCGAGGGCAAGCCTGGTGGTTTCGAATATTATTGCTCCCATATTGGAAGAATTATTTGCGGAGGGATTGGGGGATATTGTCACACCAGAAGGACATCTGGTTCTATCGGGTATTCTGGAAGAGCAGCTTCCGGTTATAATAAACTGTCTTGAATATAGAGATTTTGAGGTGAAGAAAACCTTGCAGCATGGTGACTGGGTCGCAGTCCACGCAGAAAAGATCACAGCCTGAATTGAAACTTTCACTCAGGTATAATTATGTTCGAGTGGTAATTATTTTAATCAACCCCCAGATGCAATCACAAGGAGTCTCAGATGACTGATCTTCACCCGGATATTAAAAGAATATTGATCTCCGAGGAAGATATCAAGAGCCGGGTAGCTGAAATGGCTGCTGAAATCGATCGGGATTATAAAAATGCGGACCTGGTTGTCTTGATCGGAATTTTAAAGGGAGCATTTATCTTTACTGCGGACCTGTCCAGAAAGATGAATGTACCTCATAGTGTGGATTTTATGTCGATATCCAGTTATGGAGATACAACCGAATCTGTCGGGGCTGTGAGATTGATCCTGGACTTGCGGAAACCAATTACAGATCGACATGTCATAGTTGTGGAAGATATCGTGGATTCAGGACATACCATGAATTACCTCCACCAGACTCTTATGGGCAGGAATCCTGCATCATTAAAAACCTGCTCCCTGTTTAAGAAAAAACGTGACAGCCTGGATGTCCCGCTAGACTATGTTGGATTTGATCTGCCTGATGTCTGGGTCGTTGGTTACGGCCTGGATTATGCGGACACACACAGGACCTTGCCCTACATAGCAGAATTAAAAAAAGAAGTTTATTCCTGATCTTGGATCGGCTGATCCGCTCGGAAATATTTGGTGTCCATGTCTGCTCGAGAACGCTCAATACGCACTGAGGGAATTATTCTGCGCCGGAGGGATTTCGGAGAATCGGACCGTATCCTTGTCCTTTTTACTCGAAAACTTGGACGTATTTCTGGAATTGCTAAAGGATCAAGGAAACCCAGCTCCAAGATGGCAGGTCACCTTGAATTATTCATGCGTTCATCTTTCTTGATCTCACGCGGCAGAAATTTACACCTGATCACCCAAGCAGAAGTATTAGATTCGTTTGACAGCTTAAGAGCAGACCTCCAGGGTATTGGCCAGGGATCATATATCATCGAATTGGTCGATGCCGTGACCTTCGAAGAGGGCAGCAATTTTAATCTATATGAGCTGCTGTTAACTACCCTTACAGCCCTGGATTCTGGTGATGACCCGACGATTATTACTCACTTTTTTGAATTACACTTGTTAGGGCTGGTGGGTTTTCAACCCGAATTTTTTATCTGCGTGGAGTGCGGAAAAAAGATTACCGAGCAGGATCAATATATATCAGGAGAGTTGGGAGGAGTGGTTTGCCCTTCCTGTATGACTACAATATCCCCAGCAGATATTCGGCGGGTTTCAGCCAGGATACTGAAATATTTACGGCATTTTCAACGATCGAGCCTCCAGGAATTGATGGTACTTAACATACCTTCTGACGTGAGGAAAGGACTTGAAGAATTTATCAATTACTATCTGACGCATACCCTGGAGCGCCAATTAAATAGCCCCGAGTTCATTAACAGGATCAAGGAATAAATTCCCTGTTTTTCCAGTTGAATATGAATACAAAAAGCGCAATCAATTGATTGCGCTTTTTGTTATTGATTATGGGTCTTACTCTTACCTTAATTGCCCGTTAGTGACCAGTTTGGCATCACCAAATTTCTCTCCCTCATAGATAAAATATTTCAAGGATAGAGGGATGATCTTTCCAATCATCGCCTGGGCGGGGCAGTACGTGTCTGCTGATAATTCCATAGCCCGGGAGACCGCGCTTTCAGAGATACCATTTCCGGCGACGTGATACTCAATCACTGCACTGGTAAACACTTTGGGATGTTGATCAGACCTTTCTGTTTCAACTTTCACTTGAAAATCTGAGACTTCCTGCCGCTTTTTCTTCAAGATGGATATAACATCCATGGCTGTACAACCAGCCAGGCTGATCGCCATCAATTCCATAGGCCGGAAGCCGTCGTTATCACCACCTACTTCAGGATATGTACCTAACGGTATCTCAAAACCGGAATCTGCTGAACCAGTAAAAGACATTCTACCTTTCCAATCAACTTTTGCATTCATGATTTACTCCTCCAAGAGGGGTGTGACATATTTTTCCAAGGTGGGAAGATTGATCGAGCCTAACCAGGCCATCCGCAGATTTCCTTTTTTATCAATAACCCAGGAATTAGGAAGTGTGCTGTTCTGGAAAGTGATCAAAGATTGGTTTTCCGGATCAAGCAGGATGATAAATTCCAGCCCTTGCTCTTCGACAAAGGAGCGGACCTCCGCTTCAGGTTGACCGGCTTCAATTGCGACGATCTGGAATCCTTTGTCGTGGTATTTCGCATAATAAGCTTTGAATTCAGGCATCTCCAGGAGGCAGGGAGGGCACCAGGTTGCCCAGTTGTTGACAAGCACTACCTGCCCTTCAAAATCGGATAATGAAACTTCATTGCCGTCCAGATCAAATAAAGTAAGTTCCGGTGCGGGTTGGTCAACTTCTATCGGAGGAAGTAAAAAAACCTCCATGGCTTTTTGATCTATACCTTTCGTACCCTGCAAATAAACAGCGATTCCTATTAAAACAATTAACCCCACCCCAATCAGGATTAGGGGGAGGAAGTTGGTTTTGTGTTTTTCGGTTTTGTTCATAGTCCTGCTCCTGGTTGAAATGCTCCATTGATTGGGAGCCTATCTTGCCCTATTGTACTATTTAGAGTCGAATATCCTTGTTCTTCTTACACTAGATTTACATCAGAAAAATCTTTTTGAGCCCTGCAACAGCCAGATCTTAAGCAAAAAAATCTTCCTTAGATAGAATCAGGAACAGTAATTTTACCTGGCTTGAAATATTCCTTTCCAATTCCTATTTGGCCACATTTTTACCTCAAAGAATGGTTAAATGAAGAAAGATGTTGGATTATAAATAAATGTCACATAAAATGGGTGAGTTTTGTCCATCGAATCAAGGGCTACGGCTGTGAATAATGAATTGAATACTGGTATACTAAGCTAGCAAGTTTTTACTAACTTTGGCTCCGTTGACGTTATCCATTGCACATGAGAATTTATTATAAGTGTTGCTTGACCAGCGCCCAGGCTGTATTAAACTGCACCCAATTTTATCGGTATCAGGTATTCAAACTTAAGAAACCCGGTATCAGGGGTTATTTTTATCTTGGATTTTGTGGAGGAGCAGCTCCCAGGGCGAATAAAGGCTACTTGGATTGCTCCTCTAATTAATTTAATTGTGGAATTTGGGAAAGGAGAAAAATATGACAGAATTTTCACTTGAAGTCCCAGTAATGTACGCAGATCATCATGTGCAGGAGGTAAGACGTGTTTTATTCGAGATAGAGGGAGTTAAAGAAATTTATGCGAGCAGCAGCTTCCATACTGTCAAGATTGACTATGACGCCAAAAAAACCAATCAGACAAAAATAAAGGCTGCATTAGAACAAGCCGGATACAGTGGAGAATTGGCAATTCCGATAGAACCGACAATACCTGCATCTGAACGAGAAGGAGAAAAGTATTTCCGCAAAACTACATTATCAACCCAAACAGAATCCATTATTGGTTTTGAGCAAAATGTTGGCTATCAAGGTCGTTCCCAATGGCCGGTCCCGGGTATGGGGATTCTTGATGTAGCAAAAACTCAAACTGAGGAGAGTTAATTATGGCTGGTAAAAAACGAACCCCAGAAGAATATTCCATTGATCCCGCATCCCAGGAAATGTTGATCCGGGCGGATGAATTAGGACTGGGAACTGCGTTTTCCCGTGCTGATGAGATGAAGCCCTGCCCCATTGGCGCAGATAGTTTATGCTGCAAAATCTGCAGTATGGGTCCGTGCCGGATTGTAAAGGAAGGCCAAACAGGAGTCTGTGGAGCGACGGCTGACACAATTCAGGCCCGAAATTTTATTCGTATGGTCGCCGGTGGAGCAGCTGCTCATTCCGATCATGGACGGGACATGGCTTTTACACTTAAAGAAGTTGCCAATGGTGAGACTCAAGGTTATATCCTGCGAGATGTAGCCAAACTCAGAGATCTTGCCTCTAAATACGACATCCCAGTGGAAGGACGTTCTCCGAGTGAGATAGCAAATGAGCTGGCTGATCTTTATATTGCCCAGTTTGGGCAGCAGGAAGGATCGGTCGCTTCAGTATCCCGAGCGCCCGAACATCGACGCGAGGTATGGGAGAACCTAGGAGTAACACCCAGGGGGGTGGATCGTGAAATTGTGGAATGTCTGCACCGCACCCATATTGGTGATGATCAGGATGCAGAGCACATACTGGATCATGCCCTCCGAACGGCTATTGGTGATGGATGGGGCGGCAGTCTGATCGCCACAGATGTCTCTGATATCTTGTTCGGATCACCTGCTCCTATCTTGGGTGAAGTAAACCTGGGTGTCCTCAAAGATGACATGGTAAACGTGGTTGTCCATGGCCATGAACCAACATTAAGCAATATGATTGTGGCCGCATCTCAAGCTCCCGAGATCCTGGATTATGCTA
>Ga0307990_1000275_pt1 | contig 49376 bp, 42 predicted proteins | sample EllFjometagen129_FD_203168 | JGI IMG/M metagenome (GOLD analysis project Ga0307990, IMG submission 203168) | Marine microbial communities from Ellis Fjord, Antarctic Ocean - #129 | ecosystem: Environmental > Aquatic > Marine > Unclassified | place: Southern Ocean | collected 2014-10-08
GTGAATGCCATCATCCCTCCCCTGGCACTGCGCTCACCAGCATTAACCATCCGCCGTTTTTCTCCAGAACCATTTACCCTGAAGAGGCTGGTTTCCATGGAAAGCCTTAACCAGCAAATGGCTGGTTTTTTACAGGCCTGTGTCCGGGCCCGGCTGAACATATTGATCTCTGGAGGAACTGGTTCTGGGAAAACCTCGACCCTCAATGCCTTGGCTCGTTGTATTCCGGAGAGGGAACGGTTGGTCACAATAGAAGATACGGCAGAACTACAGCTGATGGCGAAAAACCTGGTTTCTCTGGAATCCCGACCACCTAATATTGAAGGAACGGGAGAAGTGAAGATCCGCACCCTGGTCCACAACGCTCTCCGCATGCGCCCGGATAGGATTATTGTGGGAGAAGTGCGAGGTCCGGAAGCTTTTGATATGATACAGGCTATGAATACAGGACATCCGGGTTCCTTAACCACCGTTCATGCAAATTCCCCCGTAGATGCCATCCGCCGCCTGGAATCAATGGTATTGATGGCGGGTTTGGATCTGCCGCAGCCGGCCATCCGGGAGCAAATTGCCAGTTCTCTGGATCTTATCGTTCAACAGGAGCGGTTGCCGGACGGGAAGAGGAAGATCGTATCTATTGCCGAAGTGCACGCGACGCAGGAGGATGACTGGGAGAATATCAGGGTTAACGCGGAAGAGATATTCACATTCCAGCGGGAAGGATTGGATGATAGTGGTAGAACCCTGGGCGAATTCCAGACGACAGGAATTGAGCCCCATTGTCTGGCTAAGATTAAAAACAGCGGATTCTCTGTTAAGGATCCCCTGGAGGATTGAGTGGTTGTTTATGTTGTTGGTTTCATTCTCTATTTAGCAGGTTTGTTACTGACTTGGCTGTTCCGGGATAGATTATTCGGTGAGCTTTCTGCAACTGAACCTATCTTCCTTGGAATTGCTGCGGGCAGTCTTTTATTAATTGCCTCACTTCAGGTGGTAGAGAGTTTAAGGGGGAAGGAGCTGCGCCTGGCCTGGCGTAAGCGTTTGGAAGATAGAGAAGGGGTTGCCTTGCCCTCGACCTGGTGGCAATCATCCAATACACTGATCCATCATATCAATTTCTCCCTGAATCGTGGATTTCAGAAGGGGTTGGGCAGGATATTGCTGGGATGGTGGCAGGATGCTGGTTTTGGATCACAACCACTGCCTTTTTTAATAGGGCTATCAGGTATCATCTGTGGTGGGGGGCTGGTGGGATACCTCATTACAAGAAGAACCCTGCTGAGTGGATTTATCACATTTTTACTCCTGACAGGGTTTTTTACATTACTTTATTCCCGGGCCAGATTAAGGCGCCAATTATTCCAGGATCAATTTCCAGGTATATTGGACCGGTTGTCGGACTCATTACAAGCCGGATTTTCACTACAGCAGGCAATCGAATTTGTGATTCCAGGTTTATCTCAACCCGGTGCTTTAGAAATGGGAAAAATATCTGCTCAGATCCAGGTCGGATTCACAGTGGACCAGGCCCTGGTGGAGCTGTATCAGCGGCGTCCTAACGAAGATGTCCGGCTTCTGGTAGAAGGGCTGATCCTTCAGCGCCAGGTTGGTGGAAATATGGCTGCGATGATGCGGGAAATGGCGGAAATGATCCGGAAAAGGGTTGAGTTGGGCAACGAAGTCCGCACCATGACTGCACAGGGCAGACTGTCCGCGGTCGTGATCGCTTTGTTAGTACCGGTATCCCTGGGTTTGCTTTCTATGTTTCCCGGATATACGGATGTGTTATTTAATACCACCATTGGAAATCTTGTTTTGATCACTGCTGGTATTCTCGAGCTGATAGGCGCTGCAATAGTGATCCGACTGATCAGGATTGAGGTGTAGCTATGGGTATTTTGTATTTAATTTCAATTCTTTTCGGCTTGATCATATTTTTGGTATTGATGTCTTTGATCTCGATCGATGATTATAAAGCCAGTATCCGGATCCATAAAAGATTTTTAAATCAGGATACCCCACCTCCGGTTTCCTATAAAAGTCGACTATTGTCCATCCTGGATGCCATAAAGCTTCCGGATTTTGTCACCGAGATGGTGGATGAGCAGACATTTATATGGTCTGGCATCCAGATGACCCACCACCAGTTCATGACATTCTGGTGGTTGATCTCTTTAGTGGGTTTTTTTCTGGGTCTTTTTATGATCGGATTGGGTTACAAGGATCTGGCTGGCAGTCTGATATTTTTTACCATAATCCTTTTCCTGATTGTTGGCCCCTATCTCTATCTTAAATATCGGATCAGGGAGCGGGGAAGGGCAGTAGAAAGATCTCTTCCGGATTTCTTGGATATGCTGACTTTTACAGTCGAAGCCGGATTAGGATTAGTACCTGCTTTAAAGAGAGTTAGCAACGGTTTTGTAGGGGTCTTGGGGGAGGAGTTGCGGCAAGCCCTGATCAAAATTGATTTGGGATTTACGAGGAAGGAGGCTCTGAAGGAACTATCCAACCGAATTCCATCTTTGGATGTTCAGCATTTTTTGGAAGCGATCCTGTTATCTGAACGTCTTGGAACATCATTGGCCAGAACACTCAGGGTTCAAGCTAATTTGTTGCGTACCCGCCGGCGGCAGCGGGCAGAGGTTAAAGCCCAGACAGCGCCTATCCGAATCATCCCGGCACTAGTATTTTTCTTTTTGCCAAGTTTGCTGCTGATTTATTTGGCCCCTCCAATCATTAATTTCCTCTTCCGCCGATGAGATTGATAACCCATCTCAGGAAGAAAGCAAATAAACGGGTAGGAAACCCAATTTCCGGACAGAGCCTGGTTGAGTTTGCTTTTGTCCTGCCGATCTTGTTATTGTTGATGGTTGCGATCATCGACTTTGGAATACTATTCTATTCCCAGATGGCAGTGTCCAATGCGGCCTGGGAGGGAGCCCGGGCCGGGGCGACGATCATTGACCCGACCCAGGGTGATCAGGAGATTATCGGGGCAGTTCACCAGGCAGCCTTCGGCCTGGATATCTCGCAATTATTAGTGGATATCGATCCAGACCAGGATGAACCACCCAGAAATCAAGCATTTCCTGCACCCCGGGGAGACTCACTTACGGTAACAGTCCAGTACCATGTTGAACTGACTTTTCCCCGGATCACTTTGCCCGTCACTGGAAAAGCAGTGACTCGTATGGAGTACCAAAACCCGTGAGGAAAAATGAAAAGGGCCAGGTGATCATCATCGTGGCCGTTATCCTGGTTGTGGTGCTCACAATCCTGGCGGTCATCATTGACGGGGCTCGTTTGATGGTGGAGCAGCAAGAGATTAACAGGGCTGCCGATGCTGCAGGAAAAGCGGGCTTGATCATTGTGGGAGATCAAATGGTCACCCAGGTGGTAGCCGCCCAAACTGCAGCGGCCAGTATTACTCTGACGGCAACTACGATTGGAAACACACCGGGTCCAACACTGACACCTACACCGGCGGCTGATGATTTTTTCTCCTGGATAAATGACGATCACCGTAAGACCCTGGTCGCCCCGCCAATGCAGACTCTGGTGACGACTCACGTGATAGGCAGTGCCGAGGAGAATGATCACGGGATGAGTAATCCAGTTATAACGGGATTGGAGATTACTTATCCAGACCATTACCTTGTGGGAGATCAGGATATTCAAATTGCGGTTCGTATCGATCGAGTCGTGGCGATAATATTTGGCAGCCTGTTCAATCTTGAGGAAGGAGTTCTATCTGGGAACACAAAACAAAACATCCCTCAACGATAAAAAAGACCTGCTGGTCATGCTGGTAAGGATCGCTCCCTTTTTGGGATTGGGACTGTTGGCTGCAATTCTTGGTTATCAAATTGCAGAGCTTGTACCGGTGGCTGCCAGGGTATATCTTCAGATCGTTTTCCTGGGTTTGATTTTCAGTATGATCATTTTAGACAAGGAACCGGGTTGGAATTTGGTTTTATTGATTTGTTTCGGATTAACAGCTGGAATGATGCTTGTCTGGTCTGGGGGTAATTTGCTCCAGCTGAAGTCCTGGGTAGTGTTTTTATTATTATTTATCATTTCTCTTGCTGGGGGAGCTTTAATGAAAGGAGCTGGAGGACGGGTGGCAGGGGTGTTGTTCTTTTGCACTCTATTGTATATGATAGGGTGGATTTTATTTGCGTTTATCTCCCTGCCGGATCTGACAGGAATCATCTGGATCGTTTTGGGTTTAGCGCTATTTACGTTCATTTTAATGGCAGTGATCAGCCAGGGAAAAACTCAGAATGATGAGTCCAGTGCAGTACCCTTATCCATTCAGCTATTTGTGGTTCTGTTCAATCTCTGCTGGTTGTCAAGCTTATTGTAGAATAGAAACACGCAGCTATCATTTTTCCAAACATGAGTGATAAATTTGGTCTGGACTTCAAAGCCCATGCTGGAGTAGAGCTTGCAAGCGATCTCATTTGAAAGGTCCACCTCGATGGAGAAGACATCTTCCGTTCCCAGATAATCTTATTACGTGTTCTCGTCTCATTACCAAGTTCCCCGACGACTAATGAAGCAGCTCTAATGAGGGCGGAAAAAGCAGCGGATATTTTGGTCCGCGAATATCTGGGTCGCATAGCAGCCAGCGTTCAAGAGCATGGCATTACAGTGCAAATAATTGTCATCAAGGGACGCCTGCATATGCAAATCACCCAGTATGCAGAAACAAATCCTGTAGACATGATTGTGATGTCTAAACGTGGAGAATCAGGACTGAGTCGCTGGTTGATGGGCAGCGTCGCCGACCGTGTAGTGCGTGGCGGCAATGTGCCAGTGTTGATGGTCCGGGCCCAGAAACAAGAGCTGTAAATGAATCTATAATATTTATATGATCAGTTTCCACGCGATCAAAGAGAATGGCGCTGCTTCTCGGTTTAAATTTTAAGGATGACGCTTGTCAGGGAAATTGGTGTTTCAGTGACAAAATAAGTGGAGTGAGAGAGTAATATGTTTTCTTGCCAGAAGTTCGCTCGTGGTTTTGGTCATAACCATTGAATTTTTTAATAGTCACATAGATCAACATCCAACTGGTCAATTTATGTGGAGTATAATCGAAAATTAACGTGATATTCCAAAGAGTAAGTAATTATGAGAATCTCGGCAGGCAGAACGACCAGCCTACATTGCCAAATAGGGGAATGCACATTTCAATGTTGTGCCCTATAGGAGATAGTATATGAAACGTAAAGGATTTTATATTCTAGTCATTTTGGGAATTATATGTCTTTCAGTGGGCATATGGTGGCTGCTTACTCAGTCTGCAGAGTGGCAATATGGACCCTCATTTTTCATCTCCACAGGTATCTTTTTGCTTGTCTTTGTTGCCATTAGCTTGCGCTGGATGCACGAAACGGCAGCGGCACTGCTAGGGGCCGCTGCCGTTTGGTTGGTTCACTACATCGGAGGCACCTTCTTCCCCGCCCTTCAGATCATTAACTTTGAAGAGTCGATGACCTTTGTGGATTGGAACGTTATATGGTTGATCATGGGCATGATGATCTTTATGGCCATGTTCAGCGAGACCGGCGCTATTAACTGGATTGCCTTTCGAATTTTTCGTCTGGCGAAGGGTAATGCTTGGCTGTTGGTGATCGGCCTGGTAATACTTACCGCCGTACTTTCGGCTTTCCTTAATGACGTAACTGCAATCTTGCTTGTAGTACCGCTGTCCATCCAGATCGCTCAGACGGTAGGTATCCATCCCTTTGCTTTCGTAATTCCCGAAGTTCTAGCCTCCAATATAGGAGGCGCGGCGACTATCATCGGAGACCCTCCCAGCACTATTGTTGGTTCACACTTGGGGTTAGGTTTTGTTGAGTATCTAGTCAACATGGCACCCATCGCCATCCTGTGTATGATCCCATTTTTAATAATTATTGGGATTCTCTACCGGCGGGAGATTTCCGGTGCCAAAGAGCAGTACTCGCCGGCACTGGTATCTCAATTGGAAAACGATGCCCTTATTACCGATTTTCCCTTACTGCGCAAAGCCGGTCTAGTGGGATTTCTGATGATGATCCTATTTTTTACGGGAGATATGTTTGGTGGTATCCCGTCAAGCGTCATCGCATTGAGCGGCGCAGCGATCCTGATCGCCTGGGTACGACCCGATATGCACCGCATGTTGCATGAGGTGAATTGGACGACGCTGATTTTCTTTATCGGCATCTTCATAATCGTAGGTGGACTTGAGGCAACCGGTGTAATTGCTTGGACAGCCGGAATTATCGGTAACCTGGCTGGGGACAACATAAAAATAGCATCGGTTTTGATGGTATGGATACCAGGCGTCGCTTCGGGCATCGTGGCCAATATCCCCTTCACTGTTGCAGCTTTGCCAATTGCTGACTTTTTAACTGCTACGATATCCGGTGCTGAGAATTTGGTCTTGTATTGGGCTCTCATCTTAGGCGCCGACCTGGGGGGCAACTCCACTATCCTGGGCTCTGCACCCAATATTGTTGCAGTCGGGTTGTTGGGCCAAGCGGGTTATCGTCTCACTTTTGGCCGTTTTATGCGTGATGGTGTACCGGTTACAATAGCTACTCTTATACTGGCAACAATTTGGTTGCTGATTCGGTATTAAGGAGGAAGAATATGGGTATTATTTTGTGTGCCACTCGTGGGGGTGAAGCCAGTTACCCGACTCAAGATGCAGTCATCGCTCTGGCGAAGGAACAAGGGGACGAACTTGTTTTTCTCTATGTGGTTGATACTAGCTTTCTGAACCATACAGCTGCTCCCTTGGTGGTAGACGTGGAACCACAGTTAGAAAAGTTGGGTCAGTTCCAATTGGTAATGGCCCAGGAGCGAGCCACAACACAGGGAATTACTGCCCAGACAATTATGCGCCATGGGCAATTACGGACAGAACTTGTCTCGGTGGTGAAAGAACTCGGAGCGACCCTTATTGTGATGGGCCACTCCCTTGGACCGGATGCCGCCTTTGAGGATTCCGCACTCCAAGTCTTTGCAGCTGATTTGCAGATAGAATCGGGGGTTGAGGTCCGCTTCCTGGATAAGATTGATTAAAAATTTGAATCTAATACCCAAATCCGGTAACTTTGGAGTTTTTGTGGAGTACTTGGAGCGAGCATTGTACCGAGATGTCTGCGGAGATGGAATTTTTTGGTAATAGTTAAACGTTCTCCTAACTTACATTTCAGCAGATGCTGGGGAACGCGCCGCTGAGCTCATACAATATATATCACCTGATCTTTAGTCATATACGCTACATGGAAATATATCTAATTCCGGTGCATATAGGGTAGAAACAATACACACAATATAGTCTATATACACTATTTACCCCTTAATTTTCCTCTAAAACCATTTCCTCTTGTTAGATCTATCAAATAGCAATGGGTTTTAATCCATTGGTTAGGGATGTGATCCCAGAGATTTTTGTTTTCAGAATGGATTTAAATGGGAATTATTGACAGCGTTCAATTCTCATGCTACAAATAAGCTACTAATTTACGTCGGAAGGACAGTTTGCTCCGGCATTGGGTACCGAGGAGAGATTTGAGTTGCAAGTTCACCCGGTCCCGGAAAAACGGTCCGTGAGGTGGGTTTTCAAGAACGACTGAGGTGTAAGCGCTGCCCACCAAAGCATTACCTCACTATCGCTGTCTGGTGTCCCGACGCACCTACCGGTGGTTATGGGGAGAAGTGATCCCCACCACCGTAAAACCTGAGACTTTCCGTCTCAGGTTTTTTTGTAGGATACGGCTTCCTTTCAGGAAACCCTATCCTGTTTTTATTACCTTCTTCCTATTTTCCCCGCCAATAAATCCATGACATATTCGCTCGACCTTGCATTTTTGTTAGGTCTGCCATAGAATAATTAGACCTGTAAATTTCCACTCGAAGTTAAACAAAAAGGAGGCAGGCTTACAAGAAACCGCACGCTGATGGGGGAAATAGAGTCCTGTTCTAGAAAACAGGACAACAACCGAAAACGACCATATTATATTTGCTGAGAAATCAGAGGAGATATAAAAATGTCTAGGAAAAATCCCATCAGTATCATTTCTATCGGTTTTCTAGTTTTGGCTATATTGTTTTCCTTTTTCCCGGGCGGCCCGGTTCAGGCTGCCGGCCCCAGTGTATTTATCAATGAGATCCATTACGATAATGCCAGCACAGATGCCGGTGAAGCGGTTGAAATTGCCGGTCCCGCTGGCACAGACCTTACTGGCTGGTCCCTGGTCTTCTACACCGGCAGTACAGGAGCGGATTATGGTACAACCGCACTAAGCGGGACCATTCCGGATGAAGAAAATGGTTATGGCACTCTTTCATTCCCGGTGACGGGCATCCAGAATGGAGACCCTGATGGGCTGGCCTTGGTGGATGCGAGCAGCGCCGTCGTGCAGTTTTTGAGCTACGAAGGATTCTTTACTGCTGTAGGTGGCCCTGCGGATGGTTTGACCAGTGTAGATATTGGTGTTTCTGAGCCTGGTGATACTCCAGTGGGGGATTCCCTTCAGCTGACCGGTTCAGGAACTGGGTATGATGATTTTTCCTGGGCTGCTGCGCAGCCCAATACCTTTGGCACTAAGAACACCGGGCAGACTTTTGGTGGTGTGATCGCTGACTCCGCTCCAATAGTTTCCTCCACTTCGCCGGAAGATGGCGCTCTGGATGTAGCCCTCGCTGCTAACCTGGAGATTAATTTCAGCGAAGCCGTTGATGCTGTTGATAGTTGGTTTGAGATTTCCTGTGACAGCAGCGGCCTCCATACCGCGGCTGTTAGTGTTGATCCGACTACCTTTATTCTTAATCCCGATACGGATTTTGCATACGATGAATACTGCACGGTCTCTCTCATAGCTGACAAGGTGACGGATCAGGATGTTGATGATCCTCCCAATACTATGGCAGCAGATTATGTTTTCGGATTCACCACAGAAGCAGAGGCAGTTGACCTCGCTCCTTCTGTTTTGTCCACTGTTCCAGCCGATGGGGGTGTGGATATCGCCCTCGACGCCAATCTTGAGATCACCTTCAGTGAGGATGTTAACTTGGGGACCGACTGGTTTGGGATCTCCTGCGCCAGCAGCGGCCTCCATACTGCAGCTGTAAACGGTGGCCCGACTGCATTTTCCCTTGATCCAGATGATGATTTTGTGAATGATGAACTTTGCACGATTAGTATTTTTGCTGCTCAGGTGACGGATCAGGATGTTGACGATCCGCCGGATGCTATGACGGCTAATTTTGGCTATAGTTTTAGCACTGAGGCTGAAGTTGTGGCAGATCCTCCAATGATTATCATTACTGAGATAATGTACGATCCATTGAGTGCAGAGGATAACTGGGAATGGATTGAAATTTACAATGGTGGCAGTAGTTCGGTTAATTTGGCGGGTTTTGTTGTGGATGACTATAATTCCGTTGCTCATCCGTCAGCGAATATTGCGGAAGGTACGTTGGCGGCTGGCCAACAGGCTGTCCTTTACAACGTTGATGATGTATCAGCAGCTGATTTTCAGGCAGCCTGGGGTACAGTGAATTTGATCCCGGTGACTCACTGGTCTGCTATGGCATTGAATAATAGCGGAGATCAGATTGGAATCTGGTCCAGTTTTACCAGCTACACTGGTGATAATGTAGCCCATGCCAATGCGATTGAATCAGTAAATTATGTTGACTTTGTCGACCCTGCAGGAAAATCGATCTATCTAACAGATCTTGCCGCGGATAACACCCTGCCTGCAAACTGGGATGCCAGTTCTGATGGTGGAGCTACTCCGCTTTATACAGGATATTCAAGTCTGGAAGCAGCTGGCAATGTGGGCGGAGAACTTGGATCCCCGGGAGAACCCCCCGCGGTTGTTGTCGAAGTTGTGATCAATGAATTTTCCGCCAGCACCACCGGCACCGATGTTGAATACCTGGAGATCTACGGTACCCCCAGTGTTGATTTCTCAGACTATGTCATTCTGGAGATTGAAGGTGATTTTGATAAGGGCACGGGTGTTGTGGATGAGGTTGTTAGCCTCGGTACCACCGATGCTGATGGTTTTTACCTGGCGAACCTGTCTGCCGGCAAGCTTGAAAACGGAACGATCAGCCTGCTGCTGGTCCAGAATTTCAGCGGTGTTTTTGGAGATGACCTGGATGCAGATGATGATGGTGTGCTTGACAATATGCCCTGGGATGCCCTGGTTGACGCGGTTTCTGTGAACGATGGTGGTACAGGTGACCTGACCTATGGAATTCCGGTTCTTGGGAAGAACTACGATGGGGTCAGCGCCTATGCGCCAGGAGGGGCCTCACGGATTCCGGACGGTATTGATACAGATGCTCCTGCCGATTGGGTTAGGAATGATTATGATCTGGCCGGTATTCCCGGGTTTACAGGGACGCTTGCACCCGGTGAAGCGCTCAATACGCCCGGGACTTTCAACGAGGTCTATGTAGCACCACCAGAAGTCTGCGGCGATCCCTTTACTCCTATTTACGATATTCAAGGCAGCGGCTTAGCCAGTTCACTCGACGGCATTGAAGTGTCTACCGAAGGCATCGTGGTTGGTGATTTCCAGTCTGGAAAAAGCGGCTACTTCATCCAGGATGCTGCCGGAGATGGAGATCTTTCCACTTCGGATGGAATCTTTGTTTATGGAGAAACCCCAGATGTCAGCGTAGGTGATCATGTCCGGGTCCACGGCTTTGTGGATGAGTATTATGATCTTACAGAGGTCACCGGTGTCAGCCTAGTCTTGGACTGTGGAATAGGTACAGTTGCACCTTCTCCTCTGACCCTACCGCTGGTCACTGATATTGATCTCGAGCCTTATGAAGGCATGCTGGTCACTTTTGCCCAGCCGCTCTTCATTACTGAGTACTATAACTTTGCCAGGTATGGCGAAATCGTGCTTGCCAACGAACGCCAGTTCCAGCCCACAGCTTCCTATGAGCCGGGCTCTCCAGAAGCGGCCCAGGCCCTGTTGGATAATGAGCTGGCCAGGATCAAACTGGATGATGGTAGATCCTCGCAGAACCCGGATCCTGCCCTTCATCCGAATGGAAGTATCTTCGACATGGGAAATCTCTTCCGTGGTGGGGATATCTTGAACAACCTGACTGGTGTTGTGGATTTCAGCTACGGCGAGTATGTTATCCAACCTACTTTGGGGGCTGATTATGTATCAGCGAATCCGCGAACTGCCCAACCTGATTATGTTGGCGCAGGCCTCAAAGTTGCCAGCTTTAACGTGCTCAACTACTTCACCACTCTTGATGACGGAACCAATGATATCTGCGGTCCAACTCAAGACATGGAATGTCGCGGCGCAGATACAATCGAAGAGTTTAATCGCCAACGGGCGAAGATTATCGCCGCTCTGGCTGCGATTGACGCAGATGTAGTCGGTTTGATCGAAATTGAAAACAATGAATTTGAAGCTGTTGCAGATTTGGTTGATGGCCTCAATGCTGTTGTAGCGGGAACTTACGCCTATGTTGACACTGGCTACATTGGTAGTGACGCAATTAAAGTCGCTTTCATCTATAAAACAGGGACTGTTTCTCTGGTTGGGGATTATGCAGTCCTCGATGAATCCGTGGACAGCCGCTTCATAGATAGCAAGAATCGCCCCTCCCTGGCTCAAACCTTCCAGGATAACATTACGGAGGGCGTATTCACTGTGGTTGTCAATCACCTTAAGTCCAAAGGCTCATCCTGTGATGACATTGGCGACCCGGATCTGGACGATGGCGCGGGCAACTGCAACCTGACCCGGACTGCAGCTGCAGAGGCGTTGGTGGATTGGCTGGCTACCGATCCCACCGGCAGTGGGGATGCCGACTTCATGATCATAGGAGACTTGAACTCTTACGACAAAGAAGATCCTATTGACGCTATCGTTGCCGGGGGCTACAGCGATATGGTCTACCAGTTCATCGGGGAAGATGCCTACTCCTATGTCTATGATGGTCAGTTGGGCTATCTGGATCACGCTTTGGCGATGACCAATGGTGCTATGAGTGGAGAGGTATCCGGCGCGACGGTCTGGCATATCAATGCGGACGAACCTAACTTGATCGATTATGATATGTCCTACAAGAAAGACGCTCAGGATGCTTTATACGCTCCGGATCCTTACCGTTCCTCAGATCACGATCCAGTGATCATCGGCTTGGATGTCTGCGAGGAGATCGCGCCCACACTGTCGATTGAACTTTCTGTCGACACTCTCTGGCCTGCAAACCACAAGATGGTAGAAGTCACTGCAGTCGTTACCGCAAATGACAACTTTGACACTGATCCAGTAGTGACCCTGGTATCGATCATTTCCAGCGAAGAGGACGAAGCTATTGGTGATGGAAATACCTCGGATGACATTGTGATCGAGGACGATTTTACCTTCCTGCTGCGCGCGGAAAGATCTGGCAAAAACAAGGACGGACGCATTTATCTGATTACCTACCAGGTTGAAGATGCTTGCGGAAATACGACACTTGGCTTTGCTACAGTGACCGTTCCATTCAGCCAGAATAAAAAATAATCAGATCCAGATTATAAGAAATCTGGATTAAATGTCAGAAAGCGGGATCCTCATCGGGTCCCGCTTTCTCTTATATTAGATAACGTTTTGATTATCTTATTTTGGCCGGTACTCGTAAAGCAATTCAACCAGGCTGACTGCGGTTTCTTCCAGCCCATCGCTTACAAAGGCGCCGATCACTAGCTCATCCGCCGCCAGGGCTTTGATATGGATCTCGTCGCTGGAATAGACACCTTTCCAGGCCCCATCCAGCAGGCCATTAATCTCTTCTGATTCGTTAAGGGTATATTCGACGAATCCCCAGTCTCCAAGGGGGTAATAGGTAACGTAATACCACTGGCCTTGCTGGTCAATATATTTACATCCCACCTCGCCTGCCTGGCTGATGACAACTTCGGTCTCATCCTCTCGTAAGGCGCCAACTATGTTGATGATCTTTTCCAATGGGATCAGCTCACAGACATTCAATCCTTCCAGGTTGGTGCCAATGTAATAATAATCATCTGCGCTAGATGGACCTGCATCTGGATCATCCATGTCTTCATCACTGGACTGGGAGCTCATGTCATCGTCGATCACATCCTGTTCCGGGGATCCTTCCCCACAGGCACTGAGTATAAGAACACTAACCAGGATCAGGACCATGAGTACTGGGTGTTTACAGTGTTCGATTTTCATCTTTATATATCTCCTTGAAATTGCGTTCTTAGGGCAGGATCTTCCAACCCAGGAAGCGGTGGATCCTGGGATTTTCTGGCAGGTATTTGACCTTCACCTGTAGTTTTCCTTCTGAAATTGCCTGGATTATCTCAGGGGTTTTATTTCGGATTCGGAAGTTCGCTATCTGGCTGCGGTATTTTTCTGCATAACGGTAGACCAATTGCGGATGAATCGGATGTCCTCCATCAATGCTTACCATTTTTACCTGTGCCAGATCGTTTTCTTCTTCGATCGACAGGTGGGAAAACGACCAGGATTCCCACACCCGTCGGCCGGCCAGGAAAAATGACCAGGCTCCCAGGGACAAAATGATCGGTCCAGATATCTTATGCCAACCGGTCGCGGCCACCATCCAGATAATCGCCAGGGTAACGATGGCTGCCAGAATCGCAAGAATAAGTATCACCTGCCATAAAGGAGGAGCCAGGTCCTGCTTCTGTTCCCGTTGATGGAGGATATAGATCGTATAGATAAGAACAACCACCCCTAATAAACTGGGGATCAGTGCCTGTTCGATGGATTGCACGCGGGTGCTGTACCAGCACAAACCGCAGGGCGTCAATAAACCTGCCAGCGCTAAAAGTAACAGGATGCTGCGGAGTTTCACCTGTGTGGTTGGATCAGCTTGTATTTCTTCAGATGCTGATTCGTTGGGATCGATCAGGTTCATTCCTCACTATTCAAGATAATGGATTCTGGGAGATGGACAGCAATTTTGCAGACATCGCCTCCTGTCATGACACTTTCCAGAACTTCTACCCGGACTGGTTCCCGAAGGATGGTTTCCCAAATTCCTTGATAAAATCCAGCCCCACAATAGCAGTAGGTTTCGGGCAGCTGTGGCTCCTCTCCCACTCCGTCCCGGACCCGGGGGCAATGGCAGTAGAGCTTCCTTTTCTCATCGGGATTGTTGCTTTGGAAATAATCTACCAGGTAGCTGCTTTTTGGGATCTTGGTGGCAAAAATGCGATTTCCTTCCCGGACCCCAGCCAAACCCCAGCCCCTGGAGATGATCTCAAGTACCAGTTCCTCATCGAGTTCCAAAACATCATCCAGGAAGATTTCAAATTTGGCCTGCAGTAGATCGATCACCTGGTCCACATCCCCGGTTTCTAGAAATAAGCCGCGGGCATCATCCAGATCTGACTTGGGATAGTGACAGGCGCAGCCGGTCAATATCTCCTGACGGGTCCGCTCATCAGCCACTTCTTCCAACCGCTCCAGCATCTCACAGCTCCAAACGACCTTGTCTTGGGTGGAGCTTTCCATTGTCAGGAGCTCGCTCCCGGTCAGGATCCTATCCCGCTCTTCAGGGTCCAAAAGTTGGTCCAGGCCGACAGTTAGTTTACCCTGCCAGGCTTTTTCAAAATACAGGGGAGGTGTTTTTTCGCTCATAAATCTGATTGTACTTGGGAAATAGCTTGAACGGGTATAATACTCAGCATTATATTTATAAGTACAGAGTACTAGAGAATAAAACTAAAATTATAGAAAGGATAAATCTATGAGCGATTACACTTCAAACCGTAATTTTATGAAGTCTGATTTTGCAGAATCCGTTCATGATATATCTGATCAGGCTCAAAAGGTGCCTTATCCGCCCCTGCAAAAACCCCTGCCGGAGGGAGAATTGGTGCTGATCGATCTGCCAGATCCCAATGCTGACCTGATGCATAAGCCTGGTTTTCATCAAATACTGCTGGAGCGCCAGAGCCGCAGAAAATTCACCAAGGAAAACTTGTCATTGGACGAGCTTTCTTACCTGTTATGGTCCACGCAAGGAGTGATCGCCGAATTGGGGCAGGGATATGCCACCCGTCGGCCGGTTCCTTCCGGTGGGGCCCGACATGCTTTTGAGACGTACCTGGCGATCAACCGGGTGGAGGATCTTGAACCTGGCATTTACCGCTACCTTCCGCTCAGCCATCAGTTGTATTTTCAGGAAGGTGCCCAGAATTTACCGGAACTGTTGACGGAAGCCAATTTAGGCCAGAAGTTCGCGGGAAATGCAGCAGTTGTTTTTGCCTGGAGCTGCATTCCATACCGGGCTGAATGGCGCTATATGCAGTATGCCCATAAGAATTTGCTGCTTGATGCCGGTCATGTCTGTCAAAACCTGTATCTGGCTGTGGAAGCTTTGGGCCTCGGCACCTGCGCCATCGGCGCCTATGACCAGGCCGCTATGGATACCCTATTGGAGCTGGATGGCAAGGATGAATATGTCATCTACCTTGCGCCAGTAGGTAAGGTTAAAGTTCCTCGCATCGTCTGAATCTCCGAGCTATTAAATTAATAATAGGAGAGAAGATGAGTAAATTTGTTCTGGCCCATATTGGTTTTGAACAGCCTACCGATGAGATTATGGCTGCCTGGATGAAGTGGTTCGAGGATATTAAGGATGTCACAGTTGAGAATGTTGGTCTTGGCGTTGGAAAAGAGGTCAGCTCCGCAGGTATCAAAGATATAAATTTTGATCGCCAGGTTACGACTGGCTATACGATCATCGAGGTCGAGAGCCTGGAAGAGGCAGTGAAAATTGCCCAGGATTGCCCTTCGATCACCAGTATCAAAGTGCAGGAAATCAGGGCGCACTGATCCTGAAATAACCTCCCGGAGCTTTTTATAGCTCCATGAGATTGAAATACGAAAGATAGGAGGCTCCTTAGGAGCCTCTTTTTTGTTATCTCAAGATATAAATCCCTATTACAGGAGGAGACTATGGATATATTGAGCAAGATCCGTTTCTGGCATTTAATGGTAGGTACCGGCTTTGTTTTGCTATTGATTGGACTGGTGATGATCTTCTTGCCACCCGGGGTAGGGGACAGTGATCCTTTTCTCATTGAGTTTTTTGAAGCCAGTATTGAAGGAAGTGAAATGGGCCTGGCATTGATCGTCCTGGGGTTGTCATGTTTCCTGATCGGGTGCAAGGATCTGGCTGATCTGCGGACTACCAGAGGCATTCAGGAGGAATTGGGGAAAACTAGCACCCTGGCTGCAAAACTGGTAGCGGATAAAGTGGAACAGACTTTCAGGGCGCTGCCGGCCCGGCCGACACGCCTGGTCTCAATGCCAGATCTGGATCTGGACCAAACCCGCCAGGATCTGCAAATACTTAATAATGGAGGAACCGGAGAGGAATCTGCTGCCCATGTAATTCAGCAGGCTGAACAGGGACTGGCGCTGCTGCAAGCGCTAAAGAATGAAGGTTACTCGATCTAGTTTGCTGGCAGGGAGGTCAACTCTGCGCTTACCTTCCATAATTTACGGGCGATTTCTTTATCGCAGGAAGCAGGAGAGGATTGGACAGCCTCGTTTTTGATGAAATATTTACCATTGACGCCTTCAATTTCTGGCGATGTGGCCAGGTAGATCGAGTTTTCTGCACCTTCTTCAGGTGTAAGCGCGATCCGGCTCATGAACCATTTCAAGGCCGGACCCAGCAGTCCGAAATTGGTTTTCCAGATATCAGTGGCGATGTGTCCGGGATGGACGGCATTCACGGTTACTCCGGTTCCGTCCAGGATCCGGGATAACTCATATGTGAAAAGGAGATTAGCCAGCTTGGATCGCCCGTAGGCCTTGATGCCGAAGTAACCTTTTTTAAATCCAAGATCCTCGAAATTCATGACTCCCTGGCGATGGGCTTCAGATGAGACATTGATGATCCGGGCAGGCGAGCTGGATTTTAGCGTTTCCAATAGTAAATTTGTAAGCAGGAACGGGGCCAGATGATTGACCAGGAAGGTCATTTCTACGCCGTAGGTGGTAGGGATCCTGCTGTTGAAAAACCCACCCGCATTATTAACCAGCAGGTGCAAACTGCCATAGCGATCCTGAAATTCTTTTGCCATTTCCCGGACCTGGTCCAGATCCGAAAAGTCAGCCAGTAAATAACTGACTTTTTCATTTCCGGTCTCAGCTTTGATCTCATTGATCTTATCTTCAGCTTTCTGGCGATTTCTACCGCAGATTACAAGTTCTGCGCCCTGGGCTGCCAGGACTGTGGCGGTAATCTTCCCAATCCCGGCTGTCGCTCCTGTCACCAGGCAAACCTTCCCGTTCATTTTCTGGTCGTTTTCCATACTGGATCATCCTTGAAGTTTGCCTGGCTGAAGATCGCCCTGGCTATTTTGGGGTAGCTGTGGGGAAACAGGGTCCGAAGTACCAGTATCAGGCGGCCATCGATCCCAATGATTGCGCGATTTTTCTTTTTCTGAACTGCTTTGAGAATCCTGGAAACAGTCTTTTCCGGGGTCAAAAAAGATAAATCGCTGAAGTTTTTATGGGCTTTTTCCCGCTTATCTTCCTCAAGATTAGGGGCATTCTTGATCAAGTTTGTCCTGACACCGCCGGGATGGACCAATAATAAGTGAACTTGAGTATCAGATAGTTCGGCTTGCAGAGCTTCTGAAAGACCGCGCAGGGCAGACTTGCTCATGCTGTAAGCCGCGTGGCCGTATAAACCCACCAGGCCAGCTAGGCTGGAGATATTTACAATACAGGCTTCTGGCCGAGTCTTCAGCTGGGGTAAAAATTCTCTGATCCCATAGAGCGGGCCCCACATATTTACATCGATCACTTTTTTGAACTGCTCATCCAGCGTTTCCTCAAAGGTCTGCGGTATCAAACAGATCCCGGCATTATTGATGAGCATATCTGCTGCCCCCAGCTGGGATTCGACATCCCGGGCCATCTGAACCATTGCTGACTGGTCGGAGACATCCACCTGGAAGAGTTTCACTTTGCTTCCATCATCAGCGGTAGTTCGAAGGGTTCCTTCCAGGCCATCCTGGTCCAGGTCGCATAACGCCAGAAGTGCGCCAGCCTGGTAGAGCTGAACTGCGAATTCGCGGCCTAAGCCGGACCCGGCGCCAGTGATGACACAAATTTTGTCCTGGAAGTTCTTCATAATTTGCCTCTTAAATTAATTCCTAGTCTACTTAAATTCGGATATTTCTGTGAGCATGTTCAGTGTAGCCTGGATGATCTGTTCCTGCTGATCCTGCTGTGAAGTAAGAGCTAGATGATCTTCAGGGTCGATCAGGTAGGTGCCAAATTGATGATGATCCCCGCCTTCAATCTCAACGTAAACTGTATCTTTTGGCAGCAGTGAAGCTCGTTCCTGGACGGATTCACTGTTGGCTGCCGGGTCAACTTCTCCGTAAATTATATAGATCGGAATTTCTGCGAGTGAGAGGTCCGAGTTCCCTGCCGGAAAAGCAGCCCAGATAGCCAGTCCGTCGATCAGTTCTGGGTTTTGGAAAGCAAACATGGCGGCGGCTACGCCTCCCACGGAATGGCCGGCAATGCCCCAGGAATCGATCCCGAGATAATGGGAAATGATCTCATCAGCCGCATTGGTATCAAAGATCGCCATGTTAATGGGCATGGATGGCACAACAACCAGATATCCCTCACCAGCGATAGCGCGCATTAAAGTTGCATAACCGCGTGGGTCGATCCGGCCGCCGGGATAAAAGATCAAACCCGCCTTAATATCTCCAGTGGGAGAGAAGGTCAACCAGGGTTCCAGTTCAACCTTGACCAGATCATTACTTTCCAGTGCGACCAGAGCTTCCGGCAGCGGTGGCCTGGCATAGGTGGCCCAGCTGACCCCCCAGATCAACAAACCTGCCAGGATAATGGCCAGGGCGATCAGGATCCAGCGCTTGATTGGGCTGAATTTGAAATTATTATGAGACATCTGATGGTTCCTTTAGACAAGCGATACTTTGAATTAATTTAGTGGGCAGGGTGGGGCTCAACATCCAACCAGCCGCTGATTAATCTAATCACAATAATTGACAGCCTATGTATAATTATCATACAAAATGTCTGAGATGGAAGATAAGGACTGATAGATAAATATAAGATTCAGAAACCAATTAAGGTGATTTTGTGATGATGGAAAATTTTCTTTCAATGTTCTCTCGTACTTCCCCAAAACTTCGAAGCATAATTTTTAAACCCTTATACCAATTTATGGCCAGATCCTATCAAAAAAGTGACTGGAAATTTATGAATTATGGTTATGCCCCAGTGAGTGGGGAATACCAGGACATTAGCTTAGATGAAGCGGATATTGACAACCGTTTTGGCATCCAATTATATGATCATTGCGCAGAACATATAGATCTCAGAGATTTAAAAGTGCTGGAAGTTGGAAGTGGCCGGGGCGGGGGAGCGGATTATATCAAACGGTATTTGGAACCAGAAGAAATGGTTGGAGTGGATTTCTCGGAAGAAGCTGTAAGATTATGCAACGAGAATTATGATGTAAACGGGTTATCTTTCAAAATTGGCAACGCTGAATCCCTGCCTTTTAGAGATTCCAGTTTTGACGTCGTGATCAATGTTGAGTCTTCCCATTGTTACAGTTCCATGGATGCCTTTCTTGCTCAAGTTCAGAGGGTCCTCCGGGAGGATGGTTATTTTTTATATGCGGATTTTCGGAGGAAAGAGGACGTTGATATTCTTCGAAAATCACTAACTAATTCAGGATTGAGATTAATCAAAGAGACTGACATAACCCGAAATATTATTGAGGCCCTTAATTTAGACAACGAACGCAAGACTGCTCTTATCAAAGAAAGAGCTCCTAAACCACTGGCTGGTTTCTTCCATCAGTTTTCTGGCACAAACGGCTCCCTGATTTATGACCGTTTTTTCAAGGGCGAGACAATATATCTAAGCTTCGTATTCCAAAAATAAAGTTAAAGATATATCTAAAATGAACATGCAGGCAAATTAATATTTATTCAAAAACCCTCAATAGGAGATATCTGCGTCAAGGTTGTGCAGATTAGCGATGATTGTCCCGATGGGTATGAGTACAACCCTGATACTGATTGCTGCGAAGGGACATTCGCACCGCCAGCTGAGGATCCTACGGTTCCATCTGCTTCCTATCTGATCTGTCCCCCCGGAACTGGAAATGTTACGCTCATAGGTGAAATCGTAGTGCAAAACCTTGCTGTCTGTAAATATAACATTACTGGTGCCGAATAGGTATTCTGCAACACCCAGGTATACCATCTTAGTGAATGTGATGATCCTCGGTGTACTAGTCCTGGTTCATATTCCAATAAAAGTTCCTGCGAAGCGGCATATTGCAAGTGGTATAAAAATCCAGCCAGTGGTTCTCAATCATGAATTTTCCACCCTAAAAAATCCATAAAGCCGGCAAGTTTTTTGGAATTCTTTTTGTTTTAAATGCCAGACGGGGCAATGAGAAAACATATTTAGAACAATCTCGTAAAAGTAGAACATATGTGCTATTATATAGCTATCAGTCAAGGTGACTTACCTGCCAGGCCAAACGCTTATGTTCGAAACCCACAAGATCCTGTTTTTTGCCGATTCACATCTCGGATATGACCTGCCCCGCAAGCCTCGGATAGAGAGGAGAAGACGTGGAGAAGATCTATTCCAGAACTATCAGCATGTCATCAAGTTTGCATTGCGAAAAAAGGTAGATCTGATTGTTCACGGAGGAGATCTCTTTCATCACAGTAGGGTCAGCCCGTCTGTCATCGAAAGAGCCTATCGGCCGCTGTATGAAGCTGCTTGCAATGGGATCTCTGTCTACCTGGTTCCAGGGAACCACGAACGATCCCGACTGCCCGAACATCTCTACCTGAGCCACGATAATATCCACGTTTTTGACCAGCCTGCCACTTTCACCCAGCTGGTTGGAGGGAAAAGGATAGCGCTGTCTGGATTTCCTTTTAATCGGAAGGTCCGGGATAAGTTCCCTCTGCTTGTGAAGCAAACAGGGTACTTGGATAGTGAGGCGGACTGCCGTTTCCTGTGCACTCACCAGACATTCGAAGGAGCCAAGGTTGGTCCGGTCGACTATACTTTCCGGGAAGACCAGGACAACATCCTGCCCGAATGGGTCCCGCCGGATTTCGAGGCAGTCCTTTCCGGTCATATCCACAATGCCCAACAGCTGGATCAAACCCTGGCTGGGAAGCCGCTGGCTGTGCCGGTGATCTACCCCGGTTCCATAGAGCGGACATCGATCGCGGAACGGTTTGAAGAAAAATCATATAATCTGATAAAACTGCACTGGAATGAGGGGAAAATGACCCGGGAAGTAGAGACCCATCCGTTGCCAGCCCGGCCAATGTTGAAGGTCTCCGTTCCGGTGGAAGATCATTCCCCGGATCAAATCCTGGTTCATATTCGCGGTCAGCTGTCATTGATCAACCCCGATGCCGTGGTCAGGATTGATCTCACTGGCCGCCGGGCGGAACAGATCCAGAACTTGATCTCGGCCGCCAATCTGCGAGCCGCAGCACCTCGATCGATGAATATTTCTTTTGGGTTTAGCCTGGCAAGAAATGCTGGTTGATAGAAAAAACAAGCTAGAAAAGGCAGTTTTTTCTCTGTGGGATGGATAGGGACTCGAATCGCATGCTCTTTTGAGTACCAGCAAGTTGAACCAATGGCTTAAAAATCCTCCTTGGGATTAGATTTCCTTCCTGTAGGGATCGGTTATATCGATTTTTGAGGGGAATTTAAATATATCTAGAATATTGTTTTTATTACTCCTATATGATTTGCACCGGATATTCCCAATGTACTCCTGATATAAGAAACTTGACAACCTTGTATAATGGATATAGGGTTGACGATTCTTGCTTATCTTCAAGTCAACCTATAAAAAATAACCCGGACTAATCATCAAAACAACATCGATAACATCGCCCTGGGTAAACTCATTCTGAGGAGGGTCAATGTTCATCCTGCGCAAGCTATCAATAGTAATCATCCTGGTTCTAGTTCCAATCCTGCTGGTTGGCTGCGCTTTTCCAACCCCGACTCCAAGCGACATACCAGATGGAACCTGCACATTGGAGGACCACTTTCTGTTGCTCTTGATAGAGCCGGAAGACGGTGCCTTTGCCTACGCAATCGAATCAGTCGCTGGCAGACCTCCGAATTTGCGCTGGGTTTTCGCTGCCGACTGCACACCGGGTGGTTTCCTCGTTCTGGTAGGAACCGATGAAGAACTCAGCGCAGTGGTGATCTCTGCGGAGGTCGATTCTGAAGTGCGCCAGTTTCAGATCGATGTCGATTTAGAAGTAGAAATGGAATATTATTGGACGGTCGAATTACTTGCTGGTGAACCTGTGATTGGGAATCCGCCGCCGTTTATGTTCCAAACGCTTCCCGTCCCGGAGGGACAGCCGGGTGTAATTTCCGGGCGAGTGTGGGAGGACGAATGCGATTTTCCAAGTGGTCCCATTGACCCTGATAACCTGCCGGAAGGTTGTATCGTTGTGGAGGGAGGAGTCCTGGCTGACGGCGATTTGGACGCGGATGAACGTGGTATTCCCGGCGTAGAAGTGCGTATTGCACAAGGCGAATGTCCCTGGTCTGGGACCGGAGTGCTGGCGTCCTCTGGCCCGACTGATGAAAATGGATATTATTATTACTTTGCGCCCGTGGGAACGTATTGTGTGACTGTTGTCCCTGAGGATCCTGGTAACGAAACCATCCTGCTCCCAGGCACGTTTTCATATCCTGTACATGAGTCCATGCCCATCGGGACGGCGTATACTGAGGTGATGATTGATAGAGATGGTCAGATCATTGAAGAAATTAACTTCGGCTGGGATTATATCGAGGATGATACCCTGGGCGGCAACGACGGCCGTGCTAGCGAAGGCACTGATACTGCAGAGCTTGAATTCCTTTTCAGTTGTATAAGCTTCGCCAAAGATGCCTGTGAAAATCATTATGGGAGTGTCAGTCAGCAATGTGCGGATATTGATGAAAAATCTCTGAATAAGTGTCCCCAGAGTTACCAAGGTCACCAGGCTGTAGGTGTCTGCGATGTCGATCTGGGTTACGACATATTCGTGGAGTGGGTTCCGTACGTGGTTCCCCCAGCTATCGATCCCGTAGGGGAATGTGAAAATCTACTGAAAGGCACCTGGGCAGAATTGTATACACCATGACTGGCCGCAGCTGGAAATAATGAAATTACAGGTTCGATTTTACCGACGCTTAAGCTCAGATTGGGTGTTTTTGCATGCTCTCCCAAAAAAGATATATTCCTGAAGAGAATATAAACAAAAAAAACCACCTGAAATGGTGGTTTTTTCTTTGCGTGCTAGGGAGGGACTCGATTTAGAGGGCTGAACCAATGGATTAAGAGGTCACTGCAATTTGATGCATCCATCGAGAGAGACTGATTTGGGGGGGAAAATAGTGTCTATTTTGATTATGATATATTTTGTTTCTAACCTATTTGCACCGGGAAATATAGAATCAACATATGATTAAAGTATTCGGATCGAGTTCAAATAAGCGGGTAGTGATGGTCTCAACTCATTTCAGATTTAGATTGTGATGAAGAATTAGAAAGTTTGCATGAGACCAGAGCAGGGGGTTAGCGATTTCTCCCCAGCGTTTTCTCCAGACTTCATAATAATCTTGTTTGATTAAATTATTGGGAACCTGTTCCGGTAGGTCGCCATTTCCGTCTGCCTGGGATACAACCCAATCATAAAGTTCAAGTGCACGCTCTTTATTTCCCAGTTTAGCCCAATACCAGCCCAACCAGGCGGTTAACAGAATCCATTCCCCGCCACCGTAATAAGTATCTTTCCCGTAACGATGCACCCCAGCTTGTTTCTGCAGGTCCTGTTCAATTTTCTCAATAGTATTTTTCATGTTTATATGATCTGCTGACACAACACTGTAAGGAACTGCCAGGCCAATCAAACTGGCATCCACTTCCTTGGAACCAAGATACTTCATAAAATATCCGTTGTGGATCCCATTTGAGAGGATATAATCGTGGATTTTCCCTGCTTCATTATCAAACTCACCAGATAAAATTTCAGATACTCCCTGAAATCCACCATAAATTGATCCTAACGTATTCAGGTGAATCTGTTCCGGGAACTCTTCCCAGCAATCAGAACATGGTTGTCTCCAAAGCGCCGCCAGATATTTTGCAGTCCATTGAGCAGCCTCCACCCAAATTGGTTTGAGAGTAGCCCCGCTCAATTTTTGATACTCTCCCAGGGACCAGAGCCAGGTACCAAACCCATCCAATTGAAAATTTGGCCAATCTTGTTCGGCATCTAATCCTTCTAGTGTATAACGTGTATGTAATCCTTCTTCACTGGGCAGGATTTCATTACGGAGTTTTTTATTAAGAGCTCTTTGAATAATATCCACTCGCGAAAGCACATTACTAGAAGCCCAGTCATGGAACCGTGCTGCATTTTCATGTTCACCAATGAGGTTCATCGCATAGGCAATAAACGAACCATCACGATACCAACAATAGCGATATGTGGAAAAATTTGGACTGGCGAGGTAAGCTCCACTAGAATGTTGATTTTCCTTGATAACCTCGATACTTCTTGTGAATAAATCAGACATACCTAATCCCTTTAATTAAATGTAATAACAATAATCCCCCAAATCTCAAGGTTGGAAATATGTATTTGGCAGGCGTTTCCTTTTTGCACCCATTTAACCGGCGCAAGCTTCCAGTTCATCTGATCAGGACTTCCCCACCATACCTCTTTTACTACTTTTTCTAAACTTTGCACATTGATGTCAAAATCAGTCTGAACTGTTGGAGCTGGGTGGTTTTCATTCCAATTTAGTTCTGAAATCCCTGCTTGGTTAACCAGGCAGACGGTCAACAGATTTTCTCCGGGACATACCGTGGTGAATATTTCAGAGGGTGATTCGCAGGAATGATCAAGTTGCCGCTGTACTGAAGGACCTATAAGATCTCCATAACAAACTAAAAAATCATAATACCTGAGCAGGGTGGAGGAAAGTGTAGGAGAAATAGTTTCGTGTTTTGGGAAATAGGGATCTGCCAGCAGTCGCTCTCCTTCACCTATCTCTATCCGAGTTCCCCCGGATGCAAAAATAAATGCATCAGCAAGGCGCACATTGGCCTCATGCGCAGATGAGATATAGACCGCAATGACAACTGGTTTGCCCTTTGATAATTGACGGGCGTTTGTTACGGTCTCAGCCAGATCCTGGTATTTGGTATTGGGTGGCCAAACCTCAATATAAAGGAAATCTTGTTTGGAAGTAGTTAGTGTTTCAATTGGCCAGTTCCCTACTGCGTTAAATAGGATAGTTTTTTGAGGATAGCGTGATTTTAGATCATCAATAAATTCTTTAAAAGAAGCTGGAATATCTAATATCTCTCCCGAAGCATTTGTCCCTTCTTTTGGGTCACCATATTGATCGATGTGAATCCCGTCAAATGGCAGCCGATTGAGAACGTTGTCGCATTCTTCCTTAATATGCTCGATCCAGGGACTTTTTGGAGAGGGATCCATAATACCCAGGAAATCTTCAAAATAAAGAGGTTTGCCTTCCATGTCATACATAGCCCACTCCGGATGTTCTTTCCAGAAATCTAACGAAGCAGCGTACACAGCCATATATGGCATCGATTTTATTCCGTATCTTTTGCATTGGTGAAGGAAATTATTAATGGTCTCCAGAGATAGCTCTCGGCCAAGGGGATCAAGGTAGTTATTTTCGGGAGAGATTAGCTGGTCATGGCGGTACTGCCAATCATAATATTGCAGCCCATTAACATGGAAGCGAAGTAATTTTTTTAGAGTGGGTTCTACATCTTCCCGATCTGGAAAAAAATCGCTAAGAAAACCGTAGCGGGGAAACTCAGCCCAATCGTTCTGGATGTCAAAAGCGGTTGTGGCTGATCCCAAAAGACAACCGCCGGAGTCTGTCAATTCACACTGGACTCCAAATCCGCCTATGATCCCAGCCGGAGGGGACCAGCTGAGGATCAAATCAGAAAGATTCCCGGCGTTGTTGATAATTTCAACCAGATCATCAACCGGGTTAAATATGTGCCATATTTTTAAGTTAATTTCCAGGGGGAAATCCAGCTGATCAGAATCAGCCAGAACAAGCTGAAACAAGATATCCTGGCCGGGTTTAAAAGAACCTTGGAGGGGAAGGAGAAAGAAGTCAATCATCATTATCCCTTTATCCCGGAGGTAGAAATTCCACGAATAAAGTGTTTCTGGAATACAGCAAATACAATTACCACCGGAATTATTCCCATAATGGAGGCGGCAAAGACCTGTCCCCATTCAGTAAGATGCTGGGACTGAAACAGAGCAATAGCAATCGGCAGGGTTCGTTTGGTGGTTTCCTTGATGGCAACATTGGCCCATGGGAATTCTTCCCATGCGAATAAAAAGGTAAAAATAGTGACCACTGCCAATCCAGGGCGGGATAAAGGCATAACTATTTTCCAGAAGATCTTCCAGCGGCTGGCACCATCTACCAGGGCAGCTTCCTCAATTTCTTTTGGCAGCCCTTCAAAATATCCCCGCAATAGGAAAGTCTGCATGGAAAGATTCATGGTGATATAGACCAGGATCAAACCAAGGAATTTGTCTGGTAAATCCAAAAATTTGGCAACTATAAACTGGGGGATAATTAACATCACCGGGGGAACCATCATGCCGGAGAGCAAAAAATAAAACAGAAATTCTTTCCCTCGAAATTTGAGCCTCGCAAAGGCATAGGCCATCAGGGATGAAACCAGCAATGTGGAAGCAGTCGTCACAACCGCAACAAAAAGACTGTTCATAAAATAAAGGCCAAACTGGTCAGTTTGTAAGGCTTTCTGATAATTTATCAGGGATATTTCTGAGGGCCATAAGCGGGGGGGAATCTCAAAGATAAAGGCCTGCGGTTTCAGGGAGGTAATTAGCATATACCAGAACGGCAGTAAGACAATCACTGTCCCTGCCAGCAGTAGAAAATATGTCAAACTTTTTGATAGTAGGTTTTTCCCGGGACTATTCATTTATGCCTGCTCCCGATTCCGCAACAAACGTATCTGGATCACGGAGATAATAAAAACAATAATTGTCAATAGATAGCTGATGGCAGACCCGTAGCCAAACTCCAGGTTGCCAAATGTTTCTTCGTACATCAGGGTCAGGATAAAATGCGTTTGATCTAATGGATCTCCTCCGTTAGTGAGCAGCAAATTGGAGATATATGCATTTAATGCACCCGCTGTAAGCACAACTAACAGATAGATCGAGGTCTGCCTTAACATGGGAATTGTGATGTATCTGAATTGTTGGAGTCGATTGGCGCCATCTACCAGGGCAGCTTCATAGAGCTGGATCGGAATCGCCTGCAAACCCGCCAGGAAAATGACCGCTGTCCAACCCACCCCTTTCCAGATTCCAAGCAGGTGAATGGGAATAAAAGCCAAAACAGGATCCGCCAGCCAGAGAATGTTGTGATCAATAATATGCAATATATCTCGCAGTAGGAAGTTTATTAATCCAGCCTGCCCCGAGAACATATATTCAAATAACAAACTGACGATCACCCAGGAAGTGATTACCGGCAGATAATAGATTACCCTGAAAGCTGCTTTCCCCCGGATTTGTTGATTCAGTAATATTGCCACCAGTAAACCAAATACCATCTGTCCTGGGACAGTCACCAGTGTATACATTACATTATTCAGAACCGCTTTCCTGAAAATAGGATCCCCGACGGCTTCCAGGTAGTTGGCTAAACCAACCCAGGTGGATTTTTCTGGGAAGACAATATTCCAATCGTAAAAACTGATCCGGAAAGAATAGATCATCGGACCTATGATAAATGTCAGGAAAAGTATAAATCCGGGGAGTAAAAACAGGGCGGCCTGGATACTCTGATTGGTTTTGTTTTTGAGGGTGATCATATTAAATCTGCCGCAATAATCTCAGAATTATCTACTTCCCAGCCAGGAATAACCAGGGAGGAAGAAGATGTGTAGAATGTGCATTACACACATTCTACACTATCAAAGTCATTCAAAATTTAGTGGATCAAATACTATTCTGCAAGCAGGGTATCGATTTCCAGAGCTGCCTGATCGAGAGCCTCCTGCACGGTTTGGTCACCACGCAGCATGCGCTGGAAGGCATTATTGATAGCTCCATCCATTTCGCCCCATTTGGGATGGGGGACACGGGCTTGAGCTGTTTCTAATTGCTCCATGAAAATTTCAAAGTGAGCCGGCATGGATGGGTCACCGGTGAGGGCTGCCAGGGTGGGCATAACACCAACTTCAGCCATCATTTTCTGCGCTTCTTCACCCATTAAGAAACTTACCCAGGCCAGAGCCTGTTCAGTATTCTCGGTGGTTTCAAATACCACAACATCCTCTCCGCCAACCACGGAACTGGTGGTTCCATCGGCGCCGGTCGGGATCAGGGCAAAGCTGGTCTCGAAGTCTGGATAGTTACCAGCATAAATGTCAACCATCCAGGGTCCGTCGATAATCATGCTGTAAAAGCCGGTTGCGTGACCGTCAGCTGTACCGACACCACCACCTAGCAAATTGGGGGAAATGCAGCCTTCATTAAAGAGGTCGGTGAGCATGGCGAATGCGGCTACACTTTCCGGACCATTGGTATAACCTTCTGCGGTAGTGATCATCTCGTCAACAACCTTGCCACCCATGGCATAAAATACCGGGGCTGGAGCCCAGAAGTATGATCCACCCAGCGCGTAACCATATTGGGTTTCACCTTCAGTGAGGGCACAAGCTGCTGCTGCAAATTCATCCATGGTGGTCGGGACTGCAAGCCCTGCTGCGTCAAAAGTTTCTTTGTGCCAGAGAAGAATCTGGGTGTTGGTATTTTGGGGTAATCCGTAGTAGGCACCATTCCAGTAATTGGTGGAGAGAGGTCCGGGGAATACCGCTGCTGCGATATCATCAAAACCGTCCAGAACGCCATCGAGCTGTTTCAGCGCGCCCTGGTCTGCAAATTCAGGAACCCAAGCGATATCCATCCGGGCAGTATCGGGGGCTGCGCCGCCGGCCAGGCCGGTCAGGATCGCAGCTTTAAAATCGCTATATGCAAAACGGGTGGGTGCAACAGTCACGCCCGGGTTGGCTGCCTCGAAGACGGCGATTAATTGATCCAATTGCTCGGTTTCAGGATCGCTCATGGTGTGCCAGTAAGTGATCTCAACAGGAACCACTTCGGCAACTTCTTCTTCGGTTTCTGCCTCGGTAACTTCCTCAGCTTCTTCAACGACAACCTCTTCCTGTTTCGGTTCTGCAACAGGGGCTGTTGCACAGGCAGAAACTAAAAGAGCCAGTACAAATATTACACTAAGTAGGGACAAGATTTTTTTTCTGTTGGACATTTCTTACTCCTTGCATAAATCACATAAGGTTATTTTGTTCTTGATGATTTTTTCTAAATTTAAAATTTTCACCTCCCTTTATACTTTGTTTAGTCACTAAATTAACTTTGGCAAAAAAATATTATGCTTCAATTGATTTCACATTTCGTTGGTGGATTGGAGATGCAAACAGATCCTGTAACACAAGGCTTGCCGCCCCGATTGCCCAGGCATCGTCGCCCCAGTGATCCACTCGAATTTCGGTATCGTCACGTAAGGTAGACATGACATGGGTGTTGATGGCCAGCCGCATAGAATCGAAAATCAGATCACCAATCCGCGTACCTTCTCCGCTGACAAGGAGTAGCTGAGGATTAAATATATTAATTAAATTGGCAATTTCCCTTCCCAGAATTTGTCCGGCTGAGGAAAAAATCTCAATCGCGGCAGGTTCACCGGCTTCCCCCAGATCAATCAGTTGATCTAGGGTGTTGAAGGGAGGTAGTTTATTATTTGACACTGCTGCCTTCCCGTCCCGAATGAGGGATCCTTCGGCAACGAAAGCCTCCAGACAACCGGTTTTCCCGCAGGCGCATATAGGCCCTTTAGGATCCACGACGATATGCCCAAATTCTCCTCCACCACCGTACGCGCCTCGATAAAGTTGGCCGTTAACAACGATGCCCAGGCCTACACCGCGGCCAATTGTAACGGTCAGAAATTCATTCACTCCCTGACCCGCACCATAGAGAAGCTCTGCTAAAGTGAGAGCTTTGACATCGTTATCTATATGCACCAAGGTTTTTATTTTTTTCTGGAGCATTGCACCTAAAGGTACATCTCGCCATCCGAAAAACGGATGTTGTCTGGAAATACCTTCATCGGCATTAACCACGCCAGCTAAACCTAAACCCACGCCCCGCAGTTTTTTTCGAGGAATCTTGGCTTCTTTGAGTAGAGCAGTAACGGTTACGGCAATTTTATCTACGATCTCTTCAGGTTGTTTACCGTCAAGGGATGTGATCTGCTTACTGAGTACTTTTGCACTCAGGTCTGTAAGGGCGCCAATAACATGCTGATCGGTAAGTTTTAAACCAGCGACATAACCGCTTTCTGAGTTGATTTCTAGCAATATCGGCCGGCGTCCTCCGCTTGATTCACCTTGTCTTGTTTCCATAATGAGGTCTTGTTCCAGAAGAACGGCTGTAAGATTCGTAATGGATGCAGGGCTTAGTCCAATTTTCTGGGCCAGGGCAGCACGGCTGATAGGTCCATCGATCAAGATAGTGTTAAGTACCGTAGAGCGATTGAGCCCACGAATCAGTTTGCGATTACCGAGGAGGTGATGGGTTGAGTTTGTTGTCATATATAGTATGTTAATTCAGTGAATGAAGTAAGTTGATTGTATACAAATAAAACTAATTTGTCAAGAGTGCAATGATAAAGGGAGTTAAACCACCTGAAAAGGAAGTTTTTTCTCATTAAGACGGGGAGAGATCCGAATAGCATTCTCTTTAGAGTACCAGCAAGCTGAACCCATGGCTTAGAAGGCCACTGCTATTTGATCGATCTATCGAGAGACACTGATTTTTGAGGAAAAGAGTGGCTATAGTGTCCATCCTGTATATGGGGGTCTGGGTCTAAAGGGTTGCAAGGGTGGTGGAAAAAGTGTCTACTATATCTATCTTGTACATAGTTTCCAGGTTATTTGCTACAGCAAACTAGTTTGGAAAGGTGACTGGGTACAAAAACAATCCTGGCCAAAATTTGACTTGCATCTGGGGTATCCTATCCCCTACACTCGAACCGCTCGAGATCCTCGAGCGGTTTTTGTCTGTATTGAGATTTGATAAGCGAGAAATGGCTGAAGAGTTTATTGCTCCCCCAAATTTGAAGGGCCGTTAAGGGTTCGATTCATTATCATGTTCCCCACTACCAAGGTACAAAACCGCTAACAATGGTATGCCCATTGAATAAAGATAACGAAGAAAACCCTGCAAAGCGGATTGGTCAAAAATCCCCATCAATATCGAGACCGGCATTTCATTCTGATCCAGATCAACTGTAATTTTCATTCCCTGTATAAAATCAAGTCTCTCGGTTTCGATTGCCCCTGGCACTTTGATCTGATACCTCGCGGGGAGGTCTAAAGTAAGTTGAGTTATATTCATATCGATCATACAATCCTCTCAAATTTGGATGAGGCTAATGCGCCTCATTCAAGTTCTTGACAGCATCCTTATTGAAACCTGCAATCAATAGCCAGAGTCCCATCACAATTTCCTGCGGCGCTAAGACCATTTGTAAATAAAACCCAATGCCGTTATCCAGGTGGAAGAAATTCAACAGGGCATAAGCAAAAAATGGGACTACGCCGATCAGGCCCCAGATGGTCAACCAACGAGGGATCAGTTTGGTGCGATAGAAAGACACATATAAACACGTAGCCCCAATGAGAAACGCAATTGTGTGAACCGGGCCTACGAAGTCAGCGTATTGGTAAAAGACGTTGCCCATAGACTGCAATGCGGCCGGATTTGTCCCGGTGGCAGCGTACTCGTTGCCGAGCGCGATAAGCGTCAAAAAATTGAGGGTTATAAACATATACCCGACCCCCTCGATCGCTCCACGGAAAAGCAGCATGCCCATCGCCAGTTCTTCGCTATCCTTTTTGAAGATCGGGTACAGGAAAATCGTCATCGCTGCCAGCGACAACCCCATCAGGAGGGTGAGAAATACGCCCGCATTAAGCTGGGATACATTTGCGGCAACGAGACCTAGAATGTCCACACCTTCAAGCGGTTTACCCGAAATGATCGAGGTAAATACTTCGCCGCCGACAAATGCGCTCATGACCCCAAAGACCGTTCCAAGGACGTAGAGACCGCCTGCCATCATTGCATTCATTCTGTAAGTTTTCATAACTTCTCCTTTTTTGGTTTGAGATTTATACTCATAGAATATCTGCTTGGTGGACGATTGTCATACCCAAAAAGTGTTAATCCAGGGGTTAAATTTGTAACAAAAAAGCAGGTTGGGTACCAACCTGCTCTTTATAACCTTTGAAAAGACGATTTTCTTGTGTTTTTATAAAATCCCTAATGCCTTTGCTTTTACGATTGCCTGCGTACGGCTGTTCACATCCAATTTTCTGTAAATATTACGCGTATGCGCCTTAACGGTATTGAGTGAAAGGTGGGCTTTCTCAGCGATGTCCTTATTGGAGCTGCCATCAGCGATCAGCATCAGTATCTCGATCTCTCTTTTGCTGACTTGCTCTACCCAACTTCCATTTTCCGGTTTTGGCGCGTCCGTTTCTTGCTTCGGAGCTGGGTAGGCAGCCAGTAGGCGTTGGGTAAATTGCGGAGCAACACCCCGCGCAAGCGCTTCGTAAAGGAGTGCAGCCATCTCTGGGCCTTCGTCCACAAAGATCTGAACGAAGCCACCTGGTTCCGCCAGAAGAAATGCGTGCTCCAAATGCTCAATGGCGGATGACACGAGCCCCTGTTCCTTTTCCAACAATGCTTGCATGATCATGATTTCGATGGCGCTCCTGACCCATTTTTTATCTCTAGCGGCTGCTAGAAGGCGGTCTAGGAATAGATCTGCTTGTTCAGCAATCTCTGGCGATTTTCCCCATTTATATTGTGCGATTAACAGGCGTGCCAAGGTAATGTGCTCATACAGTTGCATAAAACTGACTGCGTCATCGGTTGTCAGTTCATGATCAATTGACCAATCATGTGCTTCGTTAAGACGCCCTTGCCTGATCCGGATACGAGCTTGCGTGGCAGCAATCGGGCGCACCACTGGTACCGGTGTTCTCACAAAAAGACGGGAAGCTTCGTCTAGCAAATCAAAAGAGCTATCCAGGTTGCTACGTGAGGCTTCGACCTGGGCCTGGGCAATCAGCCAATATTGCTTCCAATCTAGCAAGTCTACTTCCTCGCCCAGGGATTGGGCAGCAAATAAGGTTTGTGAAGCTTGATCTAATTCCCCTTGCTCCCAATAAAGCTCGCCAAAATAAGAATACGTGATTTCCGTACCTGACGGCATTGGCGGGTCGTGCACTTCTGCCAGCTTGATGGCCTGCTCACAAATTTGTGTTGCTTCGCGCAACTGGCCTAATTCTCTTTTCATGTCTGCCAATACAAAAGCGCCGGTAATCCTATCGATGTCATTCTTGAAAACAGCTTGTGAAAAAACCTGATATGCTTTTTCAATGTCGCCATCGGCCCAGTATGTAAGCCCTAGCAAGCCATGCAAACCAGCTCGGTTGGAGAAATCATCTTCCGGGAAAAGGCTCAATGCTTGTTCAACATATTGGATCGTGTTTTGCGTATCCCCAAGCGCACGCGCATGGTAGGCTCGCCAGCGCGCTACCCAGGCGGGAAGTATTTCAAGCTGAGTTATGTCCTCTACAATCATTTTGGCATCAGGACGAGCGATAAGGTCCTCAATATCCTTCAGCCTGCGATCTGCTTCTTCCAATTGACCCGAATTCAGTAATACCTGGACGTAAGCAATACCAAGCAAGGGCCGGTCGTATACAATTTCATCGGGCAAGCTGCTGACCCACTTCATCCAGATGACCTGGCTAGAGGGCGAATACCAATCAGGCCATGATTCTTCCAACAAAGCGGCGGTGCGCTCATGATCTCCTGCGGCGATAGCATGCTGGATGGCATCTTGGATGAAACCGGCTTGCTGGTACCATTTACTGGCCTCTTGGTGAAGATAGGCTAAATCACCCACCTGAGATTGAATCAGTTTCTGGCGCAGCAGGTCTGAAAATAGATGATGATAGCGATACCAAATACGCTTGCTATCTAACGGGATCAAAAAAAGATTGGCCTGTTCAAGCCGCTCTAATTGCTGCTGGCTATCCTCACGACCGGTGAGGGTATCGCAAAGAGAGCCATTTAATTTGTCCAGAATTGATGTCTTCAAGAGGAATTCCTGATCATTCTCAGACTGCTGCTCAAGCACTTCTTCGATCAGGTAATCTAATACCAGACGATGGCTACCAGTAAAGGTGTCAATAAAAGCTGTCACATCGTCCTGGCCCTGCATTGAGATGGCAGCCAATTGAAGGCTGGCAATCCAACCCTCGGTTCGTTTTTCCAACGCTTTGATATTCTCTTCTGATAAATGCAATTCCATGATCTCGTTCAAAAAGCTAGTCGCTTCGGCTTCGGTAAAACGAAGATCGGCTGCCCGCAATTCAGTGATTTGATCTTGAACCCGGTAGCGGGCCAAAGGTAATGGGGGGTCCTCACGGGTCACGATGGCCAGATGCAGGGTGAGCGGCAGTTGGTTTAGTAAAAAGGTAAGGGCGGTGTGAATTGATGGCTCTTCAACCAGGTGATAGTCGTCAAGAACCAGGATAACTTTGAAGGGGATTGTAGCCATCTCGTTTATCAGAGATGTCAGAATCGTCTCAGTTGGGGGCGACTGGGAAGTTTGGATCATCCTCAGGGCTGTTTTACCTAACTCAGCCCCTAACTCCTCAACCTGGTTGAGCGCGGCGATTATGTATGTCAGGAAACGGACGAGATCGTTATCACCCTCATCGAGTGAGAGCCAGGCAATTCGATATTGACCTGGTTTCCCATTAGTGGCTTCCGATTGCAGCTTGCTTAACCATTCAGCAACCAGTGTGGTCTTACCATATCCAGCTGGCGTAGAGATAAACGTCAGCTTTCGGTGCAGTCCTTTATTTAATTGGTCAATTAACCGTTTACGAGAGACGAGTTTTGGCCGAGTTGTAGGGATATAGAATTTTGTTTTGAGTAAGATATCAGTCACATTTTCCTAAAGGGAATATCGGGAATCATCAAAGACCTTGGTATATTTTACATGATAATTTACAAAAGAATGAATATAAAGAGCATAAATATTAAGAAGAGTAACACCAGCATTCCTTGACGTTAACAGAATCCCAGATTAAGTTTCTGAGCAAGTAACGTAATTGCACCTAGTTTTCCCTTATGAATTGGGATAAATGTAGCTGCTGTCGAACTCGAACTCGCTAAAAACAAATTAGCTACCAGCAAAAATATATGATTGTATTTCCTTTCTTAATTTCAAGATATCCATTCAATAAAGTGGTGTACCATATGATTAGTAAAGTCCCATTCAAGGGTTGCGGATTACCTCAACATTAAGTGAGCGGAAATAAAATCATGTCTCATCAAGTTACTATCATTGGTGGTGGTCCAGCTGGTTTGATGGCAGCGGAGGTTTTGCTAAAGAGCGGTGCGCAAGTTGCTCTTTACGAAGCAATGCCTTCTCCGGGACGAAAATTCCTCGTCGCTGGAAAGGGCGGACTCAACCTGACCCACTCAGAACCACGCGAAGATTTTCTTTCACGTTATGGTGTGCGCCGTCCCCAAATCGAGCCACTACTGGATATCTTTGGTCCAAACGAACTCCGTGAATGGGCGCGGGAGCTCGGTGTTGAGACCTATATAGGCTCATCGGGACGCGTCTTCCCCAAAGAGATGAAAGCTGAACCCCTCTTAAATGCATGGCTGGAAAAATTGCGAGCAAGTGGCCTACAAATCTATACGCGCCACAAGTGGTTGGGGTGGGGTAAAGATAATTCTCTCCTGTTTGAAACCCCTGATGGAGAAAAAAACGTAAAAATTGATGCAGTTATCCTCGCATTAGGAGGTGGTAGCAGGCCAGAGTTGGGGAGTGATGGCGGATGGATTCCGCTATTGAAAGAACGCAATGTCAAAATCGCTCCGCTAAAACCCGCTAATTGCGGATTCGATGTCAATTGGACGCCCTTTTTCCGAGATAAGTTTCAAGGGAAACCTTTGAAATCAGTTGCCATTACCTTTAAAGGGCAAAGAAAAAAAGGCGAATTTATCATCACGGAAAATGGAGTAGAAGGCAGCTTGATCTACGCAATCTCAGCGCAATTACGAGATGAAATAGAATTAGAAGGCAGTGCGATAATAGAACTCGATCTGACACCGGATTGGACGCAGGAAGAAGTAACCGAAAAACTATCCCGACCGCGCGGCTCGCACTCGACTTCGAAACATCTTAAAAGGACTGTAAAGATCATCGGTGTGAAATCTGGTTTGCTGTGGGAGTTTGTACCTAAAGAAGATTTCTCTGATCCAAAACGGTTAGCATCCGCAATTAAGTCTCTGCCTATTCCGCTACTAGCACCTCGTCCACTGGAAGAAGCGATTAGCAGTGCAGGCGGCGTCACCTTCGAAGCGCTTGATGAACACCTGATGCTGCGCGCTATACCGGGTGTCTTCTGCGCAGGAGAAATGCTGGACTGGGAGGCCCCAACCGGAGGATATCTCCTGACAGCCAGTTTCGCGAGCGGATACACATCTGGCCTGGGGGCACTGGATTGGCTCGATCACAATCCTGAACTGTCATAGACTCCATTGGATATCTACGGATACCTGCTAAGTTCTGAGCAAGGTTCAGTGGTATAAATGATGGATGAATTGATGATATAAAGAATAGAACTGATACATAATGGTTTTTTGTTTAATCTTCGAATTTGAATAGTTTAATATTCCAGAAACTTTTTAGATTCTTATTGTGACAAGGAAGTGAAATAGATTAGCACCATATCAGTATAGAATAACAAAAAAACCACCTGAAAAGGTGGTTTTTTTTTCTGTGAGACGGGGAGGGGCTCCAATAGCATACCCCCTTGGGTACCAACAACCTGAACCAATGGCTTAAAAGATAATACGTTTCATGGTCTGCAGCAAATTTCAACATTCCACTTCTTGTTCTATAATAATTATAAGTAGATATCGGGTCAAATGAACCGATTATTACCTATATTCATGTCATTTGGCCTGATATCTATAGGTTATGCTCTAAATATGGAAAAAGTAAAATTAGAATATTGGAGGGAGGTAATGTCAAGCGTGATAAAACCTAATGCAAGTAGTTGTTCTGTTTGCAATGACAAAAAAGTTATAACCTGCCCTGCATGTGAAGGTAAGAGAAAGAAAGATGGAGAATTAAAGAGAGATGAACCGTGTTCACTCTGTTATGGAAGTGGAACGATTAAATGTCCATTTTGCAAAGAGATTTGGAATCTATGGCAAAATAAGAACTAAAGCGTCTTGAAAAAATCCGTATTGCGAAAAAACGAAAGATTTACTAAATAAAGAAATAGCACCAGATTTGACTAGAAATATAAAAAACCACCTGAAAAGGTGGTTTTTTACTCGATGAGCGTGGAGGGGCTCGAACCCCCAACCAATGGCTTAAAAGGCCACTGCTCTACCATTGAGCTACACGCCCGCTATCGAAGAGGATTTTATCATGTGCCTACCTTCAAGTCAACGGGAGAGGGGGAACACTGTGTGTTCCGATGGGGGAGAAGAGACCGGGATGAAGAGACTGGTCAGGCTCCGCCTGAGACCGGCTTTGACCAGGATCGTTTCTATCTGTACCATCGTTTATCAAGTCTGAGTACTCAATATTAATCACTGATTACTCTTTATTCCTTCCCTCTCATTTCTTGCACCATCTATCCCATAACTGGGTATAACATAGGGTGAAACCCTTAGATATGGGGGTAGTGCAAAGAAAACGGCACAGAAATTGCACTAAAGGAGAGCACACGGAGTGAAATCAGGTTGGCTCCGGTTATCATCCAATCTTTATTGCGAGGTAATTATGAAGAAGGAAGAGAAACTGAAATTCTCCTGGTGCCCGGTTTGTATGGTCCATACCTATCATAAAAAAGAGCGCGGAAAATGGCGCTGTACGGATTGGAGTCATGAGGACTTCCTGCGTTTCCGGACCGATCCCTGGATCGATGAATACCGCAAAACCCAGGCCGTCTCCCTCCAGGTCTCGATTCCAAAAGGTGCCTGAGATGCCCACTCAAAGATCAATGAAGTCACGCAAGATCCAGATCCATATCACGGACTCTCTCAATCATCGGCTGTCCAACGCTGCCAGAGAATCCGGGGTCACCAAATCGGCCTTTGTGCGGGTAGCGCTGGAGCGTGAGTTCGCTTTGGAAGAAAAATTGGCCCTGGAATGCGCCAATAAACCTACACGCCGAAAGGTAGCGGATCGGGGGGATAAGAACCAGCTGAGCCTGCTCAAGGTTTAGAATCAGGCAATCTCAAATAATATAAAAAAACTGGCTGATTTTCTCAGCCAGTTTTTGTTTTATCTCAATCCAACCCTTCGTAGTGATAAGCACAGTAGAATTCGCCCGATTCCAGATCGGCATACCGCGCGCCCCATTCTGTTTTCTTAAATGAGATATCTTCCCAAAGGTCCTTATTCTTCTCTAGGCTTTTTGAAGCCAGGGCATCTGGCAATTTAAAACTCAACCAGCCCAAATCATCATTTTCGAGGTCATCAGCCCGGCAAGCCAGGACGACACCGATCTCTATCTTTTCCTGATCGGTGATGTGGGGATCATCTGCCAGCTTTATTAAAGTGGGCAGGGAATCCATCGACAGATCTTTCAGTAGGTTCGTATCCAGGATGGAATCAGGATCGTCCAAACGCTGAACATTGCTTTTTACAATGAAAGAATCCACGTTTACTGCGTTCATTGTCAGCACAAAACCAGCTACTGCCACCAGAGACGCCAGGGTGAAAAAGCGGTGTTTACCGAGAATTTCAAGAGTCAGGATGGCCAGGAAAAGGATCCCGATCCAGATCACACAGAGATGAGAGTAGGTCCGCAAGCGGGTGAACCCATAGGCCGCTTCGTACAGCGCTAGGCGCTGCAGCGACGAGACCAGGATCACACCAATAAAGGCGGTCATTAATCCGGTCAGGGTTGAAAACACCACCCGGTCTTTCTTCTCTTTCCTGATAGTGATGCTGCTCAGGACCATAATGATAAATAGTGTAAAGAATGCAACTGCCAACAGCTCGCCAAATCCCCTGCGGGCGTATTCGGAATAAGTGTATCCATCCAGGGTGATATTCTTTTCACCCCCGAAGAAATATTTGAACTGAATGCTGGCAAAGGCAAAGAAAAGCAGATTGACCGCCGCCATGATGATGGTGGTTTCTGTCGAGCCCAGGAATCGGGGCGGCCAGGGTTGGGCCACACCCACCAGCTTCTCTTCCTTGCTTTTGATCAGGGAGTACAGCATTATCCCGGTCAGCACGAAGGTCCAGATACCAATTAATACCAATCTTAGAATATATTCAGGAAGTTTTTCCAGGCGCAGGAGCTCGATCAAATCGCTCAGCCATTCGGAAAAGATAGGATCTGCTTCGGATAACAGGCCGGCCAGAACTGCCACAACAGGCAGCGCCAGCAGGATTCCCCGCAAGTAAGGTGCGGCTTTCTTCCAGCCTGCTCCTTTACCCTTCTCTCCTTCCTCAGACTCTGCTTTTTCTTCTTTCGCTTCAGTGAATAGTTTGAAAGGCAGGCCGACCGCGTTGGTGAACAAACGGAAACCGCCCACGATATAATCGCTCAGGTTGTATTCCATCCAGCGGCCGCCCTGATAGGACAGAATCAATAATCCCAGGAAACCCAGAGATAACAGGTGGTTCAATGTGCGGGTGAAAGGCTCCGCCCGTAAAAACCCCAGGAAACTAAAAAGTAAAGCCAGTCCGATCAATGGCAGGCTTTTTGGTGATAGGCGCTTGCCTTCTTTTTTAGATAAGAAGATCAGGGTTCCCAGTAATAAAAGAACGTGAATGGTAAAAGATACCCCGATAGGCTTTTTCCAATACAGGACGTCAAAACCCCAGCCTACGATCAAGGCGCAGAACCAGAGAGTGGATCTGTTCTTAAGCATACCCAGCTCCTTATTTCTTATTTGGATGGAAGGAAAGCGATTGAGATCTTAGAAGCGAAACATCGAGAGTACCATGGCAAGGATGATGAAAATGCCGATAATACTCATTATGATCTTCTGGTTCCGCTGTTGGTGTTTCCTGTTAGCCATAAGACTCCTGATAGTGTGTTTGTTCTCAATTCTCGCTCATTGTAGCATGAAGATTAATTATTCCAAGTGCTTTTTTAATAATTGAGCGATTTTGAGAGTTATTTTTGGTGTTTGAGAGAGTTCTTCCAGGCTCGCATCCCGGATATTCTGAATTGTGTGGAATTTTTTCAACAGTTCCTGGCGCCTTGTTGGACCGATGCCTGGTATTTTTTCCAGACTTGATTCCAATCCCTTCTTGGAGCGGCGTTTTCTGTGAGCTGTGATCGCAAAACGGTGGGCCTCATCCCGGGAACGCTGCAGCAAATGCAGGCCGGGGGAATTCTTTTCGAAGTGCACGGGATATGCATCTCCAGGTAAATATACCTCTTCGAATTTTTTAGCCAATCCCGCTATGGGTATGGTATCCAGTAAATCGAATTCTGCCAAGACCTTGACTGCGCGATTTAGCTGGCCTTTGCCGCCATCGACTAAGATCAAGTCGGGCAGGGCACTGAAAGAAGGATCAGGTTTTCCTCCCGGTTTCCTATCCTCGGTATTGGAAAGCACCAGTCGCTTAAAGCGGCGCCGTAAGACTTCGGCCATGCTGGCATAATCATCCGGTCCCTGCACAGTACGGATGTTAAAATGGCGGTAATGGGAATTTTCAGGGCGGCCATCCAGGAAAACCACCATGCTGCCAACCAGGGCAGTTCCCTGGGTGTTGGAGATATCGTAGCACTCGATCCTCATCGGGGGCGCGCTCAGATTCAATCGGGTTTGCAGGTCAGTCAATGCTCCTTCAGCTCGTTCCCGTTCAGATTTTTCCTGGGTTTTCAGTGCTGTTAACATGGACGCCGCATTTTCTGCCGCCATGGCGACCAGTTTCTTCTTTTCACCCCGCCTGGGCACAACCAGCTCTACTTTTTTTCCACCCCTTTGGCTTTTTAACCATTGGTTGATGATCTTGGCCTCTTCAATTTCTCGGGGAAGCAGGATCTCAGGGGGAATAGTAGGTGCCTGGTCATAAAATTGTTTGATGACTTCTGCCAGCAGATCTTGATCAGCCGTTTTATCGATGTTTTCGACCATGAAATATTCCCGCCCGGTCAGTTTACCGCCCCGGATGAAGAATACCTGGATGCAGGCATCATTGTCCAGATCTGCCATGGCGATCACATCTGAGTCTGTGAATCGGGTCGATATGATACGCTGATCTTCTACAATGCGCTGGACGGCGTCCAATGTGTCCCTGAGCTGCGCTGCTTGTTCATACTTTAATTCGGCAGAGGCTTGCTTCATTTCCTCTTCCAGGCGTTTGACGATATTGTCAGTTCTGCCGTTCAGGAAAGCACCCAGCTCTTTGATCATTTCCCGGTAATCTTCCTGGCTGATCTTGCCGATGCATGGCGCTGTGCAAAGCTGGATGTCGTAATACAGGCAGGCGCGTTGGTCCTCCCCGGTGATTGTTCGATTACAGGTTAGATATGGGAAGATCTTGCGCAGCAGGTCCATGGTCTGGTTAACAGCCCAGACGTTGATATAGGGTCCGTAATAGCGTGACCCGTCTTTTTCAACTTTGCGGGTGACGCTGACCTTTGGAAAGGGATCAGCCCAATGGATCTTGATAAATGGATACCGTTTATCATCCTTGAGCTGCACATTATAAAAGGGCTGGTATTCCTTGATCAGATTCATTTCCAGGATCAGCGCTTCCAGTTCAGATTTGACGATGATCCATTCGATATCGCGGATATTGGCTACCAGCTGGCTGGTGCGGGGATTCTTCTGGGCGCTGGCGTGGAAATAAGACCGCACCCTGTGGCGCAGGTTAATTGCCTTGCCAATATAAATCACCTTGCCTGCCTGATCTTTCATCAGGTAGCAGCCCGGTTGTTCCGGGACCGAGTTGAGAATATCCTTGATATGGTCAGATGTTTCCATGGCAAAAAAATTGTATCACAGGGGGCAGGGGTGTTTATTCGGATCACCCAAAAGGGGAAGGCCCTATTTGCCGGGCAAGGAAGAATATCCCTCCTGCGGGTGCCTTCCGAAACTTGTTGAGAGCGAAACCTACCAGTATACTAGCTCTATGTTTTCAACACCGAATGACCCGGGAATATCACGATATTGGTCTATCGCAGAAGTAAATACCTACCTGAAAGGAATTCTGGAGGCGGATGCCAATCTGCAGGATCTTTGGGTGACTGGTGAGATCTCTAACCTTTCTCGCCCTGCTTCTGGACATCTATATTTCACATTGAAGGACAAAACCTCTTCCTTGCGGTGTGTGATGTGGAAGAACCGGGCTATGCAGATCAAAACGACTCTTCAGGATGGGCTGGAAGTGGAAGCGCATGGCGTGCTTGGGGTTTACGAGCAGCGCGGCCAATATCAGCTTTATGTTGATTTTATGCGCCCCAAGGGCGAAGGCGCCCTGTTCCAGGAGTTCCAGCGATTAAAGACCCAATTGGAATTTGAAGGTTTATTTGATCCTGTCAGAAAACGTCCTATACCATCCTGGCCGACTCGGATCGGGATTGTCACATCGCCTTCCGGAGCTGCTTTTCAGGACATGAAGGATACATTGAATCGGCGTTACCCGCTGGTGAAGATCCTGTTATCACCTTCTTCGGTCCAGGGGGACAGCGCCCCGGGTGAGATCTGCGCTGCGCTGGAGCGGCTGTACCGGTTGGAACCGGACCTGATCCTGATCGGCAGGGGTGGCGGCTCGATCGAGGACCTGTGGGCTTTCAATGATGAGAAAGTCGCCCGGACTTTGGCCGAATCACCAGTCCCGGTGATCAGTGGAGTGGGGCACGAAACCGATTTTACGATCACTGACTTTGTAGCTGATTTACGTGCGCCAACCCCCACAGCTGCTGCCGAACTGGCAGTTCCAGATCAATCTGAGCTGCGGATTGGGGTAGGGGAATCCCGGACCCGTTTGACACGTTCTATCCAAAACGTAATTTCTGATCAGCGCTGGAAGATGGAAAACGTCTCAACCCAGGTAGCCAGGCTTTCTCCGCTCAACCAGATCAGCAACGGCCGTCAGCGACTGGATGAGTTAGACGGCCGAATGGAGAGGGAGATGGGAGCGATCATAAAAACCTCCCGCGATCAATGCCTTGCCTACCAAGCCAGACTTTCTGCCTTGAATCCAGAGGCCATATTAAAGAGAGGCTATGCTATCGTGACTGCTGATGACGGCTCGACCGTTTATCAGGTCAGCCAGGCCAGCACGGGGGAGAAGCTGCAGGTACGGGTCAATGACGGGGAGTTTGAGGTGATTGTCAATTAACCGGCAGCCAGACCCGGATTCATTCTCCCGGCCCGCCAACTTATATTTTCTATTAATAAATCTCTAATTCCATTCTAAGATTCAAACGTTAGAATTAATATTGATATCAACCCCTTGAGCGGGTTGTCTCGCTCTGTGGGGGAGAAAAATAGAGGAAAAAATGGACTTAGAAAAATATACATCCAAGTCTCAGCAGGCTGTTATGCGTGCCCAGCGCCTGGCTGAAGATCAAAATCACCAAGAAATTGAATCTGCCCACCTGCTGTACGCCCTGCTTGAGGAGAGTGAGGGCACTGTCAGCGCGGTTGTCAGATCTATTGCAGGCAGCACTGATGTCCTCAAACAGGAGCTCTGGGAAGAAATTTCCGCCCACCCAAAAGTATATGGCGGAAATGTGCGGGTTGGCATCAGTCGGAAAACCTCCGATGTCCTGGCCGCTGCCGAACGCCATGCAAAAGGTATGGGGGATGAATATGTATCCACTGAACATATCCTATTAGGCTTGATTGAAAGCGAGGAAGGAAATCGCCTGAAAGGGTTTGGTTTAACCAAGGATGCCGTACTTGAAGAATTAATGGAAATCCGAGGATCCCAGCGCGTCACCAACCAGACACCGGAAGGCACTTACCAGGCCCTTGAAAAATACGGCCGGGATCTGACTGATCTGGCCCGTCGGGGAAAACTGGATCCGGTCATCGGCCGTGACCAGGAAACCCGCCGATTGGTCCAGATCCTTTCCAGACGGACGAAAAACAATCCGGCTTTGATCGGCCAGCCCGGCACGGGAAAAACTGCTATTGTGGAGGGTTTGGCCCAGCGTATTGTTAACGGCGATGTTCCGGAAGGCTTAAAAAATAAACGCTTGATCCAGCTGGATATGGGGGCCTTAGTCGCAGGTGCAAAATACAGGGGTGAATTTGAAGAACGCCTGAAGGCTGTCCTGCAGGAGATCACATCGGCGGCCGGAGAGATTCTCTTATTTTTGGACGAGATGCACACCGTGGTTGGCGCCGGAGCGGCAGAGGGCGCCATGGATGCTGGCAATATGTTAAAACCGATGCTGTCCCGGGGTGAGCTCCATTTAATTGGGGCCACTACACTGGATGAGTACCGCAAATACATCGAATCCGATGCTGCTCTTGAACGGCGTTTTCAGCCTCTGCTGGTTGAAGAGCCCAGCGTGGAATCCACTATCAGCATCTTGCGGGGTCTTAAGGAGCGTTATGAGATCCATCATGGTGTGCGGATCACTGACCCGGCAGTCATTGCGGCGGCCACCCTGTCTAACCGCTATATTGCCGACCGCCAGCTGCCGGATAAAGCCATAGATCTGATCGACGAGGCAGGTGCCCGTCTGCGGACAGAGATTGATTCCAAGCCCCGGGCACTGGATCAGGTTGACCGCCAGATCATGCAGCTGGAGATCGAACAGGAGGCTCTCAAAAAGGAGCCTGATAAATCATCTCTGTCCCGGCTGGAAAAATTAAAAGAAGAGCTCGCCAACTTGAAAGAGGACCAGAAGCAGCTGCAGAGCCGTTGGATGACTGAAAAGGAAGTCATTAGTGAAATCCGCCAGGCTAAACGGGAGATCGATCAAACCCGGGTCGAGATGGAAAAAGCGGAACGCGAGGCTGACCTGGAGCTTGCGGCCAGGCTGCAGTACGGCACTCTCAGGGACTTGGAAGAGGATCTCAAAAAGAAAGAAGCCCGCCTGGGACAGATCCAGGCTGAGGGCGCCTTGCTGAAAGAAGAAGTGGACGCCGAGGAAATCGCCGGCGTTATTTCACGCTGGACTGGTATCCCTGTCTCCCGCTTGATAGAAAGTGAGATTCAGAAATTGCTCCAGATCGAGGACCGTCTTCACCAGCGCGTGATCGGGCAGGATGAAGCGGTTAAGGCTGTTGCCAACGCGGTTCGCAGGTCCCGGGCTGGCATCCAGGATCCAGACCGTCCTATCGGGTCCTTTATATTTATCGGTCCGACCGGTGTGGGCAAAACAGAATTGGCCCGGGCCCTGGCGGAATTCCTGTTTGATAACCAGGAAGCCATGGTCAGGATTGATATGAGCGAATACCAGGAAAAACACACCGTCAGCCGCCTGATCGGGTCACCTCCCGGTTATGTTGGTTACGGAGAGGGCGGCCAGCTGACAGAAGCGGTCCGCAGGAGGCCGTACAGTGTTGTTCTGTTTGATGAGATCGAAAAAGCCCACCCTGAGGTCTTTAACACCCTGCTGCAGCTTCTGGATGATGGTCGATTAACGGATGGCCAGGGCAGGACGGTTGATTTCCGGAATACGGTTGTGATCATGACCAGCAATATCGGCAGTGAGGTTTGGTCCCGGGGTGTGAGTGAGGAAGAGGCAGCTGAGATCACTGATAAGGCTTTAAAGCAAGTTTTCCGACCTGAGTTTCTCAACCGTGTGGATGAGATCGTTCATTTTCATCCTCTCAACCGGGAGCAGATCCAGGAGATCGTGGGCATTCAGCTCAAGCGGGTGGAAGATCTGGTCCGCACCCAGGGTTATACCCTGGAAGTCAGCCAGAAAGCGCAGGTATATATGTCTGAGCTTGGTTTTGATCCCGATTATGGTGCCCGCCCCCTGAAACGTACCATCCAGAAAGAACTGCAGGATCCCCTGGCTCTGGCCATCCTAAGCGGTGATTTTAAAGCGGGGGATACCATCCAGGTAGATGTTGGGGCAGAGGGATTGAAATTCACAGCGGTAATGGTGGGGGACGTGGTGGAAGGATAATCCTTAATAGAAAATTTCAGCTCCCATGCACTAGGGACTGAGTCTTTTGGAAGGACTCAGTCCCTTTTTCTTAATCCCTAATGTGAATATTAGCTCCTGGAGCTTTTGAAAGCTCCGGGAGCATTAATTTAACCGGATACCAAACATTCAACGAATTTTTTGTAATTAAGTTGGTTTTCTACATAAAACGGATCATTTCCAGAATCATAGAGATCGAGGATCTGTGGGCCTTCAATGATGAGAAAGTTGCCCGGACGCTGGCTGAATCACCTGTACCGCTGCTGCTGAGCTGGCAGTTCCAGATCAATCTGAGCTGCGGATTGGGGTAGGGGAATCCCGGACCCGTTTGGCCCGACCTATCCAAAGCGTAATATCCGATCAGCGCTGGAAGATGGAAAACTTCTCAACCCAGGTAGCCAGGCTCTCTCCGTTCAACCAGATCAGCAACGGACATCAGCGCCTGGATGAGTTAGACGGCCGAATGAAGAGGGAGATGGGAGCGATCATTAAAACCTCCCGCGATCAATGTCTTGCTTACCAAGCCAGACTTTCTGCCTTGAATCCAGAGGCCATATTAAAGAGAGGCTATGCTATCGTGATCGCAGATGACGGCTCGACCGTTTATCAGGTCAGCCAGGCCAACACGGGGGAGAAGCTGCAGGTGCGGGTTAGTGATGGTGAATTTGAGGTGATCGTTGATTAGTTGTCGCTCAGGATTGATAGCAATCTGAAATCCTTAAAAAGGCCAAGAAACTTTTCTTCATCTACATTACAATTTAGGTATGTTCAACGACAAAGGCATATTCTGGAATTTGGTCAGTTTGGTTGTATTGGGCATCAGTGGCGTTTTGATCAATTCGATGATCCTCTACTTTCGGGGAGAGGAAGCTGTTGGAATTTTTAACCAAGCCTATGCTATCTATATCGTCTTTTCCCAGATTGGAGTGGCAGGTATACAGTATTCTGTGCTGAACCGGCTTTCCCTGACAACGGATGACCCGGAGAAATCCGGCAGAATAACAGGTGCTGCACTTCTTTTGGCGCTCTTCTTTACGAGCCTTATTGCCGGATTGGGTTATCTTATCTCTCCATTTGTTGGTAAATTCCTTAATAGCCCCGATGTTGCCTCGAGCATGGCCTGGCTGATGCCGGGATTGGTTTTCTTTTGTCTAAACAAAATTTTGATCAATGTTGTAAATGCCTTTGAGAAAATGATCGCCTATGCAGTTTTCCGATCAATTCGATTTGTTCTGATCCCGGGTTTCATTGGGGCGATAATTTTTATCGGCCTAGACAACTATTTTCTAGCTGCTTCTTTCTCAATGGCAGAAGTAATCCTTTTTATTGCCCTACTGATCTATATTAGAACAACGTTATTCAGAGTCAGGCTTCCGATCACTAAGGAATATTATCAGCAGCACCTGGCGTTCTCCTCTAAGGGTTTTTTTAGTGGAATCTTGGTAGAGCTGAATACCCGCCTGGATGTTCTGTTATTAGGATATTTTGTTGATGATTATTCAGTGGGGGTGTACAGTTTTGTGGCCACATTGGCCGAAGGTTTCAGCCAATTCAGCAATGCATTGCGTTGGAATATCGATCCGGAATTGGGTCGATTATTAAATAAGGATGATAAACCAGGCATTATTTCACTGGTTAATTCCATCAGGCGAGATTACTATAAACTCTTCATTCTTGGTGGAACAATCATCATCCTCGCTTTTCCATTTGCCTATCGTATTTTGATCGGCAGCTATGATTGGTTAAGCGCCTTGATGTTTGCTGTGATGATGATTGGAGTGATCTTTGGGGCCTGGTATCGCCCATTTTCAGGGCTGATGCTTCAGGGTGGAAAACCGGGGGTATACACGATCTATGTCCTGCTCTTATTGCTTGGTGATGGCGTATTGAATCTGTTACTGATTCCTTACCTTGGCATCCTCGGCGCAGCGATAGTCACGATGATCACTTACATATTGGAAGGCCTCTACCTCAAGTGGGTCGCCAGCAGATTGTTTTCCCTTAAAATTTGATCTATTATTATTCTTGATGCGCGTGCCCGTGCTCTATCTCCTCGTCGGAAGCTGGGCGCAGTACGGAGAGGGTGATCTCAAAGGTCAGGGTTTTACCGGCCAGGGGATGGTTGAAGTCCAGGGTGACGGTGTCTTCATCTTCTTCGATGATCTGGGCGCTGAGCACATCATCCTCATCATCCCGCAAATCCAGAAAGGTGCCTACATCCAGGGGGATCTCCTCGCTGAATTCTTCCTTTTTAGCAATTTCGAGAGAATCCGGGTCAAAATCACCATAAGCTTCTTCCGGCTTGATGACCACTGTTTTCTTTTCGCCAACCTTCATGCCGTAAAGAGCGGACTCCAGCCCGGGGATGATCTGACCGATACCCTGGATGAACTCGATCGGTTTTCCATCATCAGTGCTTTCCAGGATTTCATCATCAACGACCAGGGTATAGTCGAGTGTCACAACCATATTATCTTGAACAGATTCGCTCATCTTATCTCCTATTAAATTGAACCAGGTCTGGGTTTGATGTCTCTCATCAGATACCAGCTCAGGTCGCTGAGTTGAAAAAATAAATGGTATGTGTTTTCCCTGAAGTCCATCACCAGAATATGTTTGCCGTCTTCCTTATCCCACTGGCGGCCAATATTCATGACCTGGACAGTCTGATCATCCAGAGAAAAGTCAATCGGGATCAGGGAGCCGTCCCGTGTGAAACGTGTGGTGATCTCAATCTTTTCCATTAGATGACAGGAATTTAAACAAAAATTCCAGCGCAACCTGCGCTACTTCCTCTTTGTTTTCGATCCGGTTTCCGCCCGCATTATGCTGCAGGGTCAAGATTCCATCGGGAGTACTTAACCCGATCCAGGCATAGCCAACGGGTTTTTCCGGTGTCCCGCCTGTTGGTCCAGCGATACCGCTTA
>Ga0307990_1000276_pt1 | contig 49222 bp, 48 predicted proteins | sample EllFjometagen129_FD_203168 | JGI IMG/M metagenome (GOLD analysis project Ga0307990, IMG submission 203168) | Marine microbial communities from Ellis Fjord, Antarctic Ocean - #129 | ecosystem: Environmental > Aquatic > Marine > Unclassified | place: Southern Ocean | collected 2014-10-08
TGGTTAATGAGGAATATGACAGCCCCTTGGATGAAGTTGTAAGCTCGACACTGCTGGGCAGTCCAGGTTTTATAACCTTTATCAAGGACAGATTTTTATCGGGCAAAAAATTTGATAAAGATCTGCCGGCTTTAAAAGAATTGGTTGAGAAAGCATCCATGCAAGATGTATTCGATGAAGTGGAATCCGTTTTCGGAAAAGAACCGGCTTTGTGCAGAAATGTAAAAATGTTTCTTTCTCAGAGATATACAGGCGAAAAGCTGAAAGATATTGGCACACATTTCAGGATTGGAGAATCCGGCGTGTCCCAGGCAAGCAGGCGGGTTAATGATAAAATAAGAAGTGACAAAAAGCTTAGAAGAAAAATCAGAAAGGTTGAAAAAAATTGAATGTGTCAAGAATGAAGACCTGACCCCTATGTTTTGCTAATCCGGGGATATCCGAGCTGGCGGCATGGCTATGCCCCAATTCACTCGGCTGGATGCCGACGTGTGCGGTTTTAACCCTTGAGCTGAATAGTGAAAGATGGAAGGATATCCACCAGGGCTGTGGACACATTCTCTCTTATGATTATCCTAAAAAAACCGGTCTGAACTATGTGCGGTAATCCTGTTGGTATGCTGCCCCAAGCTGGGATTTTCTTCAGAAAGCTGAAAATCAGACGGGACGCTGACTTTTAACGGGATCCATGTTCATTAACTGACTGAAACTGACTGATTATCTGCATTCTTTTCCCGGGAAGCGACGTCTGGAATATTGTACTGTTCCAAAGTCGCAAGATAGTGGATCGCCTTTTCCGACTGTTGGGCCATCCTTCTGATATTGCTGAGAATATCAAGATTGTCAACCACCAGCCTGACTGACATGCGTCCTTGTGCCCCGGCTCGAAGCAGGCTGGCTTTCAGTAGTTGATATTCAGCTTCCGTGTCCTGAAGCTGACGGGAACATTCTTCTACACTCAAAGTGGTTTTCTCCACATCAGCCAGTTTCAGCAGCTGTATTACTCGAGTTTTGTAGTGACTGATCCTGGTGGTTAGTACCTCATCATCAAGGGGAGTAATCTTCAATTGGCCGGCTTCCACCATCTCTGCCAGTTCCGCCATTTCGCTGTAATAACGGGAAACCCGCAGCGCATTAGGTAATACCACGTCCAGTTCCTGCGGCAGGTTTTGTCGACTCATCCAGGCACTGAAATCGCCAACAGCCATCACCAGCCGCTCGACGTTTTGTCGTTCCTGCCCGAGGTCTGAATGGGCCGATTTTTTGCTGCTGATGGCATTTTTGGCCATCTGGTAGGTGATATCTCCAATCCGGCTCAATTCCTTTGCCAAAGCATGCATGGCCAAGACCGGAGTGGATGCCAGGGTATGGTCCAGGTAGCGGGGTTTTCCTTCAGTTTCTTCGGTTGTACGAAAGAATTTCCCCAGCCTTCGAACCAACCAGCCGGTCAGGGGCCAGAGCAGGAGAACACCAAGAATATTAAAAATTGTATGAAAAAGGGCAAGGATTTCCGGGGGGTCGGATCTCAGATCCCGGATGAAAAATAGCAGCAGGGGAAGGATCAGCAGCGCCACCATGCCGGTTATCAGGTTGAAGACAATGTGAGCTGCCGCTACCCGCTTAACATTCGGGGTTGCCCCGATCGTTGCCAGCAAATCGGTGGATGTGCTTCCGACATTGGCGCCTATCACCATGGTCGCCGCCGTATCAAGGGGAACAATGCCGCTGGAAAATGAGGTTATTATGATGGCGATGGAAGCGCTTGATGATTGCATGGAAATCGTCATCAGCAGGCCGATGCCCAGATAAAGCAGCAGAGATAAGAAGCCATTGTGGCTGATGGAACTTAGGTTGAAACCGGTGACCACGCCGGCCATACTTTGTTTGAGGACGCTGATGCCGAGGAAGAAAATTCCCAGACCGGCCAGAGCTTTGCCAAAATAGCCGACCGTCTGTTCACGTTGGGCAATGAACATAGCCATTCCGATGCCAATAACCGGCAGGGCCAGGCCCTGTATTTTCAAGTGAAAGCCAATCAGGGCTACCAGCCAGCCGGTCATGGTGGTGCCGATGCTAGTGCCGTAAATTACCGTGATCGCCTGGGTCAGGTTCATGAGCCCGGCATTGACGAAACCAAGGGTGGCAACGGTTACCGCACCGGAAGACTGCACCAGCGAGGTAATCAGTACTCCGGTAAAAATCCCCCTGAGCGGCGTAGCCGTGGAGCGGGAAAGAATATCTCTCAAGGTGTTCCCGGCTGCCAACCTTAAGCCATCGATCATCAGGTTCATGCCCAGCAGGAAAAGGCCAAGGCCGCCAGCCAAGCCGCTGATAAGGGAATAGTTCATGCTGCTTCCTGAAAATATTGGTCCAAACCGGCAGGAATGAATCAAGGGTCAGAAAAACTTTTATCTTGTTGTGTACAATAGCATAACCGTCATTGACCATTTTGGCAACCCCAATACTTCAGTATTGGAATTCCGAACAGGGTTATAAATTATTGACATCTACTGCTCCAGCGATTATGTGATTATTTAAGTAGCAGGGTTACTAGCTGGCGGAAGGCTTTGGTTGATACAATCTGTACAGGAGGGGAAGAAATCAGCTGCCAAAAAGGCAAAAAAAGGTTGAGTTGTTACAGTTGAACGGATACTGCTCCTTTTTGAAGGGCGTGATGCCGCTGGTAAAGGCGGCACCATCAAGCGCTTTACTGCCTTCCTCAATCCTCGAGGTGCCCGGGTCATGGCTCTGGGAAAGCCCAATGAAACCGAACAGACCCAATGGTATTTCCAGCGCTATGTCACCCATTTGCCGTCGGCCGGTGAAATGGTATTTTTTGACCGCAGCTGGTATAATCGGTCCATGGTCGAACCTGTTATGAGATTTTGTACCGATGAGCAGAATAAGCGGTTTTTGAAAGATGTACCGCTTTTTGAAGAAGTGTTGGTCAAGGATGGTATTCGCCTGTTCAAATTTTATTTCTCAGTTTCCCGCGCAGTCCAGAAAAAACGATTCGAGTCCCGCAAAAGTGACCCGCTCAAGCAGTATAAACTGTCACCAGTGGACAACCTGGCCCAGAAATATTGGGATCAATATATGTTGCGCAAGTTTCAGATGCTTTCTGAAACCAACCGGAACCTGGCTCCCTGGACCATTATTCGTTCCAACAACAAGAAAAAAGCCCGCCTCAACTGCATGAAATTTTTTCTCAGCCAGGTAGAATATAAAGACAAGATTGATCCCGAAGAGCTTGAAATCGATTCCGAAATCATCATCTCCGGGATTGATGAACTGAAGTTTATGGAGGACAATCTTATGTCCGCAACTGAGTTACCTGGATAAAGAATTTTGTCCTTCATGCCGGTTGTCGGCATGGACAACCGGCATTTTTGCTAACTTCCTTCCTGCAGGATTGTTCCAGCTGCAAAAATGACGCCCCTTTTTGCCCAGTATGAGCGCCGGTGTTTGATGTTGTTAAAATGCCGAAACGGTCTTGAATCCGTGCTATTATCCTTTGACTTGAAGAAAAATACTTGCTAGTCTAGTCTGAAATCATAGTAGGGTAAATCTTTATGATTATAGTATCTTATCCTAATAATATATTACTGTTCAGTTAGGCTTTTTATCTTTCTAACCAGTGCTTATTTTGGCATTTTTGGCGCTTGACTTGCCGGTTTTTTCAACGGCTCATTTCGCTAAAATTGCCAAACTCGCCCTTGCCATTAAGAAAGTAAGAGGGAAAAAGATTCCATGAACGATCAAAAAGTTAATGCAGCCGGCGCGGCCGGCAATTTTATTCAGGATATTATCGCTGTTGATGTAGCAAATAATAAAAATGACGGGCGGGTCTTGACCCGCTTTCCCCCGGAGCCAAACGGCTATTTGCATATCGGCCACGCGAAATCCATCTGCCTGAATTTTGGCCTGGCGGCCAGGAACGGCGGCCTTTGCAACCTGCGTTTTGACGATACCAATCCCAGTAAAGAAGAAGTGAAATATGTTGAATCAATCAAGGCCGATGTTCGCTGGTTGGGTTTCGATTGGGGGGACCGCCAGTTTTATGCCTCTGATTATTTTGAACAGTTTTACCAGTACGCGGTACAGCTGATCGAACTGGGGAAGGCTTATGTTTGTGATTTGAGTCCTGAACAGATGCGTCAATACCGGGGGACCCTGATCGAACCGGGCCGGGAAAGTCCTTATCGGGACCGTAGCGTGTCGGAAAATATGGATCTTTTTTCCCGCATGCGGGCCGGAGAGTTCCCTGATGGCAGCCGGGTGCTGAGGGCTAAAATCGATATGAGTTCTGGTAACCTGAATATGCGTGACCCGGTTATCTACCGCATCCTCAAGGCCGAACACCACCGCACTGGCAACCGTTGGTGCCTCTATCCCATGTATGATTTTGCCCACTGCCTTTCCGATTCCATCGAGGGTATTACTCATTCCATCTGTACCCTTGAATTCGAAGACCATCGTTCCTTGTATGATTGGGTTCTTGATGAATTGAAGACCCCATGCCATCCCCAGCAGATTGAGTTTGCCCGTCTCAACCTGAGTTATACCATCATGAGCAAGCGCAAACTGCTGCAGCTGGTGGAGCAGGGGCTGGTATCCGGTTGGGATGATCCTAGGATGCCGACCCTGGCCGGTCTGCACCGGCGTGGTTTTACCCCGGAAGCTATCCGTGATTTTTGCGACCGTATAGGGGTGGCAAAAAGGGATTCCACCGTTGACCTGGCCCTGTTGGAATACTGCCTGCGGGAAGATCTGAATCGGAAGGCATTACGGTTGCTGGGGGTTTTGCGGCCGCTGAAAGTAGTGATTGATAATTATCCGGAAGGACAGGTGGAAGAGTTGAAGGCTATCAATAACCCCGAGGACCCGGCGGCGGGAACCAGGATGCTGCCTTTTTCACGGGAGCTTTATATCGAGCGGGACGATTTTATGGAAGAGCCAGTGAAAAAGTTCTTCCGCATGGCCCCCGGCCGGGAAGTCCGGCTCCGCTATGCCTATTACATCACCTGCAACCGGGTGGTGAAGGATGAATATACCGGGGAAATCACCGAAATACATTGTTCTTATGATCCCCTGACCCGTGGTGGTTCATCGCCGGATGGCCGTAAAGTGAAGGGAACATTGCACTGGGTGTCGGCGGCCCATGCCCTGGATGCTGAGGTGCGTTTGTATGATCGCCTGTTTACTGTTCTTGATCCCGGGGCGGCAAAAGATGGCGGCAGTTTTACTGATTTTTTAAATCCGGATTCCCTGGAAATTCTCTCAGGGGCAAAGGTTGAACCGGCCTTGGTGAAGATGGTAACCGACCAGCCTTTCCAGTTTGAACGTCTTGGTTATTTCTGTGTAGACAGCCGGGATTCAACAGCCAGCTCCCTGGTTTTCAACCGGGCAGTGACCCTGCGTGACTCCTGGTCAAAAAAGGTTAGGACGTAGCAGCGTCCATGGTTTTTTGACTTCTTTTCCTTCAATATCTTTCATCATCGGAAGTCTCTGCTGAACTTTCCGTGGCCAACTATGAAGTTTTTTCGTGAGTTCCAATCCTTGCAATCGGTGGCCGGAAATGATAATCACGGGTCATTGTTGTGATCGGATGATTTGTGGATCGGTAATCAGTAGTGGGGATAGTTTGTACATCTGTTCCCATTTAGGTACTTTATCGGATTTTTTGCCAGTTGTTGAAGAGGGGAATGAAGGATGAACCAGGAAGTACGTTTACGTTTTGCCCCCAGTCCCACGGGCTATCTGCATATTGGCGGCGCCCGGACCGCCATTTATAACTGGCTGTACGCCCGGAAAATGGGCGGAAAGCTGATCCTCAGGATTGAAGATACCGATGCCGAGCGTTCAACCGAGGAATCCATCCAGGGAATTCTCGATGGTCTGAGCTGGTTGGGGGTGACTTGGGATGAAGGACCTTATTTCCAGTCCCAGTTTGGTGAAGAACACCGGGCCGCGGCTCAGAAGCTACTGGAAAGTGGAAAAGCCTATAAATGTTTCTGTACCCGGGAAGAGCTGGAACAGAAACGGGAAATTGCCCGGCAGCAGAAGCTTGATTTCAGCTATGACGGTACCTGCAGGGACTTGACTCCGGAGGAGGTGGCGTCCAAGGAGGTGTCCGGGCTGCCGTACACGATTCGTTTGAAGGTGCCCGAAGGTAATGGGGCGGTGGTTTTTGAAGACCTGGTCTATGGCCGCATCGAAAAAAAATATGATGATATTGAGGATTTTGTCATTTGTCGTTCAAACGGCCAGCCGTTATACCTGCTTTCCAACGCCGTTGATGACGCCAGGGATCGCATCAGCCATGTTCTCCGCGGCCAGGATGGTCTGGCCAACACTCCGAAACAGATTCTTATTTACCAGGCGCTGGATTTGCTTGTTCCTCAATTTGTCCATATGTCCCTGACCCTTGATCCCAAGCGGGCAAAAATTTCCAAGCGCAGCCACGGCGAGCTGGTGGCGGTTCATTTCTACCGGGAACATGGTTTTCTGCCCTGGGCGCTGGTGAATTTCCTGGTACTGCTGGGTTGGTCAAATCATGAATCCCGGGAGTTTTTCACCCGGGATGAACTGATTGAAGCCTTTGATCTGAAAGGGATAAAACGGGCCAATTCCATTTTCAACGTCCAGAAGAACGATCCCAAGTTTATTACCGATCCCAAAGCGATCAGTATGAATGCCCATTACCTGCGGGAAATGCCGGTTGAAGAGCTGGAACCCTATGTGGTTGCGGAGCTGGAAAAGGCCGGCATCTGGCAGCCCGAATTTGGGGCTGAACGGCATGATTGGTTTTTTCAGACCATTGATCTTATCCGCAGCCGCTATCATTTCCTGACTGATTTTGCCACCCTGGGGCGACCTTATTTTGCCGATGATTTTGAGCTTGAGGAAAAAGCCCTGAAGAAGAATCTACTGAAACATCCAGATTTAAAAGACTGGCTGCCTTTGCTGGCTGATCGGTTTGTCTCCCTGACGGATTTTTCGGCAGCTGAAACGGAACGGGTGGTTCGCGAAGTGATCGAAGAGTTGGACGTCAAGCCTGGCATTCTGATTAACGGGATGCGGACTGCGGTTACCGGTCAGCTCAAAGGGGCCGGGATGTTTGAAATCCTGGAGATTATTGGTCAGCAGCGGGTGGTGGATCGGTTGCGCCAGTCGGTTGCGGTCTTTAGCTGAAATCAGGTAGGTTATTTCTTCCTTACAGTATAAAAACCCCGCCATTTGAGCGGGGTTTTTCATGATGGAAGGGAAATATTCGGGACGCCGGATTCAAATTACTGGATGATCAATTAATCATCTGCGGTTATTTCCTCGGCTTCTGTTTTGCTTTTTTTGGCTTCGGCTGCCAGGGTAAAGCCAAAATCCAGCGCTTCCTCATTGATTTTTTCGGTGCCTTTCGGGACCCGGGCCATGACCGCCGCTTTGATGGCTTTTTTACTGACGATGCCGGTGGTTCCCACCAAGACGCCGAGGGCGACAATATTGCTGAACAGCTCTTTGCCGAATTTTTCCCGGGTGCGGGCGGAAATGGGAATGGTGATCGCCCGGCTGGTGGGTACCTGGGTGACATAGGTGGTATCGGCAATGAAGGTGCCGTCCATGGTCAGGTCATAGAGGTATTGGTCACAGGCTTTTTGGGACATGGCCAGCAATATGTTAACCCAGGTGGCCTTCGGGTAATAAATGGGGCCATCGGAAATGATAATTTCCGCCTTGCTGGCTCCACCTCGGGCTTCGGGGCCGTATGATTGACTTTGGACCACGTTTTTACGGTCATAAATGGCGGCTTCTGCCAAAATGATGCCGGCGGTAATAAGTCCTTGGCCACCGCTGCCGGCCAGGCGAATTTCTGTTCTTGCTTGTGTCATGATGCTTCTCCTCCGCTGACCTGTTCCTGAGCCTCACGAATTATTTCATTATACAAATCACAATATTCCGGTAGATCTCTCTCCACCAGCACTCCGGTGATGATTTTTCCGGCCAGTTCTTCTGCCGTCATTTTTTCCGCTTTCTTTTTGTGGATGGCTGATTCTTTTTGCCATTTAAGCATTTCCGTAGCTCCGCCAACCTTGTTCAGCCGACCATAAAGGGTTGGACAGTGGGTGACCACTTCAACTACGGCAAAACCATGATGGCGAATGGCCTTTTTTATCAGGTCTTGCAGTTGCATGACATGATAGGTTGTGGTCCGGGCGACAAACGAGGCTCCGGCCGCCTCCGCCAAAGCTGAAATATTAAAAGGATTTTCTATGTTTCCTGCCCGGCAGGTGGAGCCCTTGGCGCCATGTGGGGTGGTGGGGCTGTACTGGCCGCCAGTCATACCGTAAATATAGTTATTGAAAATGATTGCGGTCATGTCAATATTGCGGCGGCAGGCGTGAATAAAATGATTACCGCCAATGGCGGTGGAATCGCCATCTCCCATGGCCACAATCACTTGGAGTTTTTCATTGGCCAGTTTTAAACCGGTGGCAAAAGCCAACGCCCGCCCATGGGTGGTATGTAGAGTGTTGAAATCTACATAGACCGGCGCCCGGCCGGAGCAGCCGATACCGGAGACAAAAGCGATGTCATCCTTCGCCAGGCCAATGCTGTCAATTGCTCGCAGCATACCGTTGAGAATGATGCCGTTGCCACAGCCGGGACACCAGATATGGGGAAATTTCTTGTCATGGCGGCAGTATTTTTTGACTAACTCAGCATTACTGATCATCGTGCAAGTCCCTTCATGGATTTGATGATTTCATCCGGACTGATAATTTCACCATTTATTTTGTTGATTTTTTCCACTACCGCCCGCCCGGCGTTAACCCTGACCACCTCCCGGTAGATCTGGCCCATGTTCAGTTCCGGCACCAGGATGGTTTTGAGCTGGGGAAGGAAATGTTCCAGGGCAAAGCGGGGGAAAGGCCAGAGGGTGCCCAACTTGATCAGTCCTACCTTGATGCCATCAGCCCGCAGCTGTTCAATGGCTGACCGGGCTGAAAGGACCATGCAACCATAGGCAACAATAGCGTGCTGGGCATCCTTCATATGAATGTAATCAACCAGGCAGATTTCCTTGAACCCCCGCTCAATCTTTTTGAAAAGACCGAGGATGTTTTCCCGGGCTTCCCGGGGTTTGCTGGTGGGAAATCCTTTGACATCATGGACCAAGCCGGTGACATGATAGCGATAGCCTTCCCCGAAGCTGGCCATGGGTGAAACTCCCATGGAGCTGCGTTCGTAAGGAATATACCATTCGGGTGGCATATTGGGTTTGATCCGGTTGACGGTTTCGACCATCGACCAGGGTGGCAGTTCAACCCGGGCCCGCATGTGGCCGATTACTTCGTCCATCAGCAGGATAACCGGGTTCCGGTATTTCTCAGAAAGGTTAACGGCTTTAACCGCGTAGTGAAATGTTTCTTCCACCGAGCTGGGGCAGAGGACAATAATGGGATGATCCCCATGGGTTCCCCAGCGGGCCTGCATCACATCTCCCTGGGAAGGGCTGGTGGGCAGGCCGGTTGAAGGACCGCCCCGCATCACATTAACGATGACAAGGGGTGTTTCGGTCAGACAGGCATAGCCAAGATTTTCCTGCATCAGGGAGAATCCCGGCCCCGAAGTGGCGGTCAGGGCTTTGGCACCACCCAGGGAGGCGCCGATAATGGCAGCGATACTGGCGATTTCATCTTCCATCTGGATGAATTTGCCACCCAGTTCCGGTAGCCGGATGGAGAGGATTTCGGCAATTTCAGTAGAAGGAGTAATGGGATAACCGGCAAAAAAACGAACCCCGGCAGCCATGGCCCCCTCGGCTGCCGCTTCGTTTCCCTGCATTAAACGGTAGGGTGATTTTTTGCTCATGCGTTCCCTCCTTTGCCCGCATTACCTGTTGTTTTAGGTGGTTCGGTAACCGTAATGGCAAAATCCGGGCAGCGGAGTTCACACATGTGGCAGGCAATACATTTTTCCGGGTATTTGGCAAAAACCCGACGGTTTTCATCCATAGCCAACACCTGCTGGGGACAAAAAGCAACACAGATGCCACATTGTTTGCACCAGTCGGTGAAAACGGTGATTTTTGGCAGCGGCTTTTCAGCGGCTCTTATTTCCTGGTTTCCGGATGTCGAGGCCGGTTCAGTCTGTTTTTCCATTGTGGGGTCCTTGGCTAAGTTGAAAATGAAAATTAGTCAGTACTGTCCGGTATGCTTTTTGCGTCGTGTTCAATATCGGCAATCGGTGCTGTTTCAAGCGCGACATCGTGAGATGCCGTTGCTTTTCCCGGCGATTGGAGCGTGAAAGTTGCCATGTTTGAGCCCTACAGGGCGAGTTTGGCAACTTTAGCGTAATGAGCCGTTGGAAAAGCAGGCGATCGAGCGCCAAAAAGCGCTGAAATCAGCTCCGGTTGATAGTATGCAACTTTCTAGCCGGACACTGCTGAAAATTAGTAAACTTATGAGGATATTTGTTGATAAGTGTAAATATTCGGCTAACTGCTAAAAGTACCAACTATGATGCAATAGTAGAAAAAAACAAACGTTTATTTGCGTTTTGGTTTACCCAATTATTTTTTCTCACGGAGGTACAGAGATCACAAAGATGTGAAAAAAGGTTTTCTTTTCTCCATGCTCGGTTTATTGTTGTCAAGTTTGATTTTTATTGTTAACCGAATGTTTGCCGATATATCAAATTGACCGTCTACTATGGAGAATATGTGATGTCAACAGAAAAAAACTGCCGGATGAAAAAAATTCTTCCAAGCTGTTGTCAGCCCGGGATTTTAGTGAAAATAAACAGGCTTTTTCTGGCCTTGATAGTTCTGGTGCTGGTGCCGGCTGGTTCCGGAATGGCTGCTGCCGACTCCGGATTATCCCCGATGCTTAAAGTCGGTGTGATTGTCTATGGCGCCCCGTTTTTAAAATCTGCTGACGGTTTTCGTGACGGCTTGACGGCGGCTGGTTACCGGGAAGGCGTGGACGTGGAATACAGCGTCCATAATATCAATAAACACCGGGAGAGTATTCCGGTGCTGGTGCGAGAGTTTATGCGGCAGAAATATGATCTGATTCTGGCAGTAACCACGCCGGTAGCCCAGGAGGTCAAAAAAGCTACTGAGGGCTAAAAAATTCCGGTCTTGTTTACCACCGTTTCCAGTCCCCTTGAGTTGCATATCGTCGCTTTATTGAAAAAATCCGGCGAAAATATTTCCGGGGTCAGTCATATATCTTTTCCCCTGATGATGAAAAGACTGCTGTTGTTCGCGGAAGCATTTCCTCGTCTCAGGCGAGTGGCGGTTTTTCATAATCCTGAGGAAAAATTTCTTGAAGGTCATATTGATCAGTTTTTTAAAGTGGCTTCCACCGATACCAGGACAGAGATTGTTGATATTCAGGTACGCGATGCCATGGAGATGAAAACTGCCTGCGAGCGGCTCTCCAGGACTGAAGTTGATGGTATTTTCATGGTGCCGGACCCTCTGCCCATGGCCTTGTTCGGAGATCTGCTAGCCTGCTCCCGCCGGGAAAAACTGTCCCTGATGGTAATTGATAACGTGCTGCTGGCCAAAGGCGGGGTCATGGGCTACAGCCCTGATGTCTATGATGTTGGCTTCCAGGCGGCCGGGATGGCTGTCAATATTTTTCATGGAGTAAAAGTTGGTAGTCTGCCGGTGCAAAATCCTGATACAATCAAGCTGATGGTGTCATTGAAGGAGGTTAAAAAGCTTGGTCTGAGCATTACCCGGGATATTTTACGGCGGGCCGATGAGGTGATCTGGTGAAGATCAGTCTGTTCAGTAAACTGTTAATCGGTTTTTTGCTGGTGGCCATGATTCCTTTGGGATTTGGGATGTTTTCGTTTTCACAGGTGGTTTTGAAGTCTCAACACTTGAGAGTACAGGAACTTGGCAAGGCCAGGCTGGAGATGGCGGAGAATATAATTGCTGAAAGGGTTGGTTCGATCGATCGTGATCTTCGCTTTCTGGTTCAACGGCTTGAGGGGCAGATTACTGACCGGCGTTTTTTGCATTACCCCTATGAGAAAAATAAAGAAATCTTGAAAATTTTGGTGGCTGATACTGATGACTGGGTCAAGGCATCCTTGTTCCGCTATGGTTATATTGCTGATGGAATCCAGGTTCCTCACTGGGAGATCGGTGGAGATCACCTGGTTTTATTCACAACTTGGAACCAGGAACCACAATTGCAAATCATTTATCCCTTACAAGATCCGTTGACCAGTGAGAACCTTGGAACCTTGCGGGCTGAAATCAGTTTGAAGAATCTTTTTATCGATCTTGTTGATTACAATCGTTCCGGTAACAGCGGACAACTTTACATAGTGGCTGAAACCGGGAAAAATTGTTTCTCATCCTGATATTAATCTGGTGCTGACAGCAAAAAATGTTGCCAGACTGCCGGTGGTTGCCGCGATTATGAAGGGTAAAACCTTTGCTTTTGCCGAATACCAGGACTTCGATGGCCAGTCGATGGTGGGCATGGCCCGGAAAATTTCCAGCATCCCGCTGCTGGTAGTGGATGAAATTCCCCGGGAGCAGGCCTATTTTCTGCTTCATAAGTTGAGGAGAAATTTTTTGTTTGCCTTTGCCACGGCTTTGCTGTTGGTGCTCCTGACTGGCTGGATGATTGCCTGTTCCATTACCCGACCTATGGACAGGTTGACTGCCGGAACCAAGCGGATTGCCGATGGCGATCTGGATTTTTCCCCGGCGGACTTTCCCCATGATGAAGTGGACACTCTTGCTGATTATTTCAACCGGATGGTGATGGCATTGAAAGATTACCGGGTCCGATGTCAGCAGGCCGAGAAACTGTTGAGTGAAAGTGAATAACGCTATCGGACCATAGCTGATTTTGCCTATGATATGGAATGTTGGCGGGATCCTTCGGGGAAATTCCTTTTCGTCTCGCCCTCATGTGAAGAATTGACCGGCTATCCGCCGGACGAGTTTATGGCCGATGACCACTTGATGCGTAAGCTGGTGATTCCTGAGGATCGTCATATTTATATCGGTCATCGGCACGAAATATCTGTAGACGGTCGTTTCCAGCCGATAGAATTTCGCATTCTCCGAAAGGATGGTGAAATACGCTGGTTTGAACATATCTGTCGACCGGTAATGGGTGAAAATGGTGAAAGTCTGGGAATCCGGGGCAGTAACCGCGATATTACCGCCCGTAAATTAACTGAGGATATACTGGCGGCTGAGCGGGAACGACTGGCAGTAACTCTGCACAGTATCGGCGATGGGGTGATTACCGTTGATACCCATGGTCGGGTGCTCATGATCAACCGGGAGGTGGAGAGAATGATCGGCTGGGATCATGAACAGGCAGCTGGTTGTCTACTTGATGAAATTTTTACGATCATTGACGAAAATACTCGGGGAACAAGGACGAATCCGGTGGGCCAGGTGCTGGCTTCCAACTGGCCAACGGTACAATTCTGGTTGCCCGTGATGGAACTGAGCGGGTGATTGGTGACAGTGCGGCGCCCATTATTGACCAGCAGGGTGAGATCATCGGGGTGGTGCTGGTTTTTCGCGATTTGACCGAAAAAAAGCGGCTGCAGGAGCAGTTGCTGAAAGCGGATAAGATGGAATCCATCGGCCTGTTGGCCGGTGGGATTGCCCATGATTTTAACAATCTGCTCCAGGGAATCGGTGGCAACCTGGCTCTGGCCCGGATTGGAGGTTTGTTGCCGACTGAGGTTGAACATAAACTTGAAGAGGCGGAAAAAGCAGTCCAGCGGGCTGCCGGTCTTACCCGGCAGTTGTTGACCTTTTCCCGGGGCGGGGATCCAGTTACCAAAAAGGTGGTATTGCCTGAACTGATCAGGGAATCGGTAGATTTTGCCCTGCACGGTTCTACTGTCAGGCCTGTCTATCATTTTGTCGCTGATCTGCATCCTGCAGTCATTGATGCCGGCCAGATCAGTCAGGTCATCCATAATCTGGTGATCAATGCCGATCAGGCTATGCCTGACGGTGGTGAAATTGAGATTGTTGCTGAAAATGCCAGGGTGGAAGATGAAAGAGCAGTGGGAACTCTGCCGGTTGGTGATTATGTGAAAGTTTCAGTCCGTGATCAGGGGGCCGGAATTCCCCGGAAAATTATGGAGCATATTTTTGATCTCTATTTCAGTACCAAGCATGAAGGACGGGGGTTGGGACTGGCATCCTGCTATTCGATTATCAAAAATCATAATGGTTTGCTTACGGTTTTTTCAAGGCCGGGGGAAGGTGCGATTTTTATATTTTACCTGCCAGCATCTACTGGTGACAGCTGCATCGTGGATCATGATAATGAGGTGCCGATTAGTCTTGAAAAAGGATCAGCAAAAATTTTGGTGATGGATGATGATGTGGTCATCCAGGAAATTCTCGGAGAGATGCTGGAATCTGCCGGCTATACGGCAGAGATTGTCTCTGATGGGCAGCAGGCTGTTGAAGCTTACCGGAAGGCCATGGAGGAATACCAACCCTTTGCCGTGGTGATTGCTGATTTAACCGTCCCCGGAGGTATGGGCGGGAAGGAAATGGCTGCTGAATTGCTTGAAATTGATCCGGCAGTCAGGGTCATTGTTTCCAGCGGCTATTCCAGCGACCCGGTGATGGCCAACTTCACCGATTACGGTTTTAAAGCAGTGATTGCCAAACCGTATAAGATGGAAGAGTTGACGACGACCTTGCAGCAGGTGCTACAGGGTTAAGCACTTTTAACTGAGGTTTTATGCCAAAAGATCAAAAAATGAATGCAACCAGAGCACGAAAGGCACGAAGAAAAGCAATTTTTTTAGTTCCTTCGTGTTTTTCGCGTGCTTCGTGGTCGTTACATATTCAAAGTATTTTCATCTGAAATCTTTTTTGGTTCCGGTTACGATGGTTTAGTCACTTACCAATAAAGATTACGCAAAATGGTCAAAATAATTATTTAACCATGAAGTACCAGAGCATGAAGAATTTCTAAGGCGGGCTAACACCCGCAACCCAAAAGAAATTTTCCAGGATGTTCCGGCATGGCTCTCACTCATTCTCGCCGGCTGTCCATGGCCGGCTCCGAGGCGTCCACCGCGAATCACCGTCCTGGTGATTCGTTCGGCGGCCAAACTCGCTGCGAGCCAAGCCGGAACATCCTGAAATGCATTCCCGGCAATGCCAGGTAAAAAGTAGAATTTTCTTGTTTTTTGTGACAGCAATTCAAGAGTAAGTTATTAACTGAACTTCACGTTATGCCGGGTTTGGTGTTTTACAGAATGTGCGGTGTAAACTGTATCAGGGGCTGCATTCCCTGGTGAAAAACCTCGATGCTGTGGCCGTCTGCCGGAATCTGCAGGTGAGGCCAAAGCAGATAAAAAATGTAGATGACCATGGCCATCCCGACAAAAAACTCGAAAAAGAAACTGGCCAGGGCTCCGATTACTGCACCAACGCCGGCTTTGAAACTTTCCCTCTCACTTTTCAAGGCAAAAGCCATCTCACAGCAGAAAGCTCCGGCAAACGCCCCCAGAAGGGAACCGCCGGGCAAGGGGATGAACAACAGCCCGAGAAAAAAACCGATGATGGCTCCCATCACTCCATAACGGCTGGCTCCCATCTTTTTGGCTCCGAAACTGGTTAGCAGGTACTGTCCTCCAATGCCGACCAAGGTAAACAGGAAAAGAACCACCAGAGCTTTGATGCCGAGGATGGCAAAGCTAGTGATGGCGGCGTAGACCAGGGCGCCGATAAAAATCAGGCCGGTGCCCGGAAAAGCGGGTAGCAAGGTGCCGATCAGGCCGATGAAGGCCAGGAAAATCAACAGGGCAAAGGCCATTTCTATTTTCCTTGTGCCTTTTTCGGTTGATAGGTGCAGTAGGGCTCTTCAGCCATATAGTTGCCGGTAATTTCAAAGGCCCGGGCCCGGCAGCCGCCGCAGACACGTTTATATTCACAGATGCCACATTTTCCTTCCAGGGCATCGAAATCTCTCAACCGGGTAAATACCTCAGACTTTTCCCATATTTCCTTGAAATTGGTCTTCCTGATATCTCCGGAAAAGGCTTCCAGGTAACCGCAGGGCTGGACTTCACCGATATGGGAGACAAAGCAGAAACCGATGCCTCCCAGGCAGCCGCGGGTGACGGCATCAAGGCCATGGGTTTTAAAGGTGACCTTTTTTCCTTCAGCTTTGGAGCGCTGGCGCAAAATTCGGTAATAATGGGGGGCACAGGTGGCTTTCAGCTGTAGGGGAACCTTGTCCCGCTGGTCGTAGAACCAGTTAAGGATGCGTTCATACTCTTCGGGGGGAATTTCCTGTTCTGCCAGTGCCTTGCCCCGCCCGGTGGGGACCAGGAGGAAAATGTGATGGGCGACGGCACCCAGGGAAACTGCCAAGTCAAGGATTGCCGGAATTTCGTCCAGGTTTATCTTGGTGATGGTGGTGTTGATCTGGTATTCCAGCCCGGCTTTTTTAGCAATTTCCATGGCTTTCAGTGAGGCATCGAAGGCGCCTGTCACTCTGCGAAAATTATCATGGCTGGTGGCGTTGGCACCGTCAATGCTGACGCTCATCCGCTGAATGCCGCTGTCAAGCATTTTTTGGATACTGGTTTCATCCACCAGGGTGCCATTGGTGGCCATCACCATTCTTAATCCTAACTTGGTGCCATAGGCGGCCAGCTCATAGATGTCCGGGCGCATCAGGGGCTCGCCGCCGGTAAGGATGATCACCGGTTTGCTGAAAGATGCCACCGTATCAAGAAATTCCAAGGCCTCTTTGGTACTGAGTTCCCCTTCATATGGGCCTTTTCCCGCTGACGCCCGGCAGTGAATACATGATAAATTGCAGCTGCGGGTGGTTTCCCAGGCAATCAGCCGCAGTTCCGGAACATCTGAATGACTGTGTTTTTTCATGGTTGTCATAGGCTCCTGTATTGTGAGTCGTTATAACGATAACGGTTATTATTGATATATACTCCTATCATTTTCCTCCCTTTTTTGCAAACTCATTCGACAATGAGTGGAACCTTATGCGGCTTGCTTTTTTGACTGAATTTGGGTAGCTTGGGGCAAGAGAGAGAACTCATGGTGATGCTAGGAGGCTGTCCGAAAATGTCCTTTTCCCCCAACTCTTCGTTATGCTCAAAAAATTATCCTCAGAATATCAATCATATGCCTGCGGCAATTTTTTTTCACACGCCTCGATTTGAGAAAAAATTTCTATTCTCGGACAGCCTCCTAGTGGATATTTCAGGGTGAGTAACTGGACGGCAATGGTGTTGGCGGCGGGCTATGGCACCCGTCTGCGACCGCTGACGGATGAAATTCCAAAACCGCTGATTCCGGTGGCCAATGAGTCGCTTTTATCCTTGGTGCTGCGGCATCTGTTTCGTTGGGAACCGGAGCGGGTGGTGGTGAACGGGCACCATCGCAGTCAGCAGCTCCATGACTTCCTGCAGTCTTCCCCCCGGGCTGAAAACCTCTCATTTATTCATGAAAAAAATATTCTGGGAACCGGCGGTGGTATCAGGAACGCGGTATCACAACTGGATGGAGAGTTTTTCATGACCATCAATAGTGATGTTTTGACTGACCTGCCTTTAGACCTGACTATGGATTTTCACCGGCAGCAGGATGTGCTGGCGACCATGGTTTTCCATGATTATCCCCGTTTTAATTCAGTGCAGGTAAAAGGACAACGGGTTGTTTCCTTTAATCAGAAATATACCTCTTCAGAAAAAACACAACTGCTTGCCTATACCGGTATCCAGGTTTGTTCCCCCTGGTTGTTGGATATCCTTCGTGGCACTACCGGCTTTCTTTCCATTATTGATCTGTATGAACAGCTGCTGCGGGAAGAAAGGGAGCAGATTGCCGCTTACATTATGCCTGCCGGTCAGTATTACTGGCGTGATCTGGGGAGCATCAGCGATTATCTCGCCATTCATCAGGACCTGCAAAGGCCAGAGCTGGCACGCGTACTCTTGGGGCATGAGTTGGATTTTCCCCTGGTAGCTCCGGGAGCCGAGGTCGTTGGAGCCGAGTTGTCGGGGGCAACGGTAGTTGCTCCCCGGTGTAAACTGGTGGCTGGCAGCAGGGTGGAAAATTCCATTCTCTGGCCAGGGGTTGTTGTTGGCGAAAACTGCCACCTGCAGCGCAGTATTATCGGAGAAAATGTGAAAATTCCGCCAGAAAGCATATTGATTGATCAGGTATTAGTGAAGGAACATCCGGAAGTTATAAATTGACTTTTTCCCGCGGTTAGGGTAGGGCTTTTTACCGTTTTATTGCTACTCAACTTTCTGACTTCTGTTACCAGGATACATTATCAGGATGTTCGGGCTTGGCTCATAGTCGTGTCTGCCCAGTCTGCCGGCGGGCACGGCGACAGGCAGGCGGCATTGGGCGCCGAACGAATCACCACGATGGTGATTCGAGGCGAACACCACGGAGCTGCACACGATGTGCAGCGAGAATGAGCGAGAGCTATGTTGGAACATCCTTTAATAAAATTTTTTCCAGTACTGTCCGGTATGCTTTTTGCGCTGTGTTCAATATCGGCAACCGGTGCTGTTTCAAGTGCGACATCGTGAGGGTAGCCCGTTGCTTTTCCCGGCGATTGGAGCGTGAAAGTTGCCATGTTTGAGCCCTGCAGGGCGAGTTTGGCAACTTTAGCGCAATGAGACGCTGGAAAAGCAGGTAATCGAGCGCCAAAAAGCGCTGAAATCAGCTCCGGTTGACAGTATGCAACTTTCTAACCGGACACTGCTGAATTTTTTCAGTTGTTTTTCCATAATTCAGAAAGTTGAGATTGCTAATTATTTCTGTTTTATGAAGTTGTGCCGGCCAGTTGTCCCCGGCAGGAAAGAAAGAGATTTGCCCATGTCAGGAAAAGGTACAACGTATAAAGATGCCGGTGTTGATGTTGAGGCCGGGAATCAGTTTGTTAAAAAAATCAGCCCTATTGTCAAAGCAACATACAGGCCTGAAGTATTGAATGATCTGGGCGGGTTTGGCGCCCTGTTTTCTATTCGTAAAGATAAATATGAGAACCCGGTGCTGGTCTCATCAACGGATGGAGTTGGAACAAAACTTACTATTGCTTTTCTGCTGGATAAGCATGATACTATTGGTATTGATCTGGTGGCCATGGTGGTCAACGATATTATTGTCCAGGGGGCGGAGCCGCTTTTCTTTCTGGATTACATGGCTATGGGGAAGCTCTATCCTGAGCAGGCGGCTGATATTGTCGCCGGGATTGCCCGGGGCTGTCAGGAGGCCGGCTGCTCTTTGGTAGGTGGAGAAACTGCTGAGATGCCTGGTTTTTATTCCGAGAGGGAATATGAGCTGGCTGGTTTTGGCGTTGGGATTGTGGAAAAAGATGAAGTGATTGACGGCTCCATTGTGACAGTTGGTGATCGCATTATTGGTCTGGCTTCTTCCGGTTTGCACAGCAACGGTTATTCTCTGGCCAGGAAAGTACTTCTTGGCGATCAGGCCTATCGAATTGATTCCCAGATTGATGAGCTGGGTTGCAGCCTTGGTGAAGAACTGCTCAGACCAACCCGGATTTACGTCAAGCCCATTGCTAACCTGATTCGTGATTTTACCATCAAGGGTATTGCCCATATTACTGGAGGCGGCCTGCGTGAAAATATCGTCCGGGTATTACCTAACCGCTGCCAGGCGATTATTGAAACCAGTGCCTGGGAACGGCCGCCTATTTTTTCCCTGATCGGTCGTTTGGGTGGGGTGAGTGAAACGGAAATGCTGACTGCCTTCAATTGTGGTATTGGCATGGCGATCATTGTACCGGCGGTTGAAGTGGAAGAGCAGATGTCCAGGTTGCAGGCTATGGGGGAGGCCTGTTATCTTATCGGTGAAATCACAAAAAGAGAGGCAGATGAAACGGGAATCGCTTTTCGTTGATTGCCTTTTGCTGAGGATTTGTTTATGACCAGAATCGGCGTATTGATTTCTGGCAGTGGCAGTAACCTGCAGGCACTTATTGATGCAGTGGAACGGGCTGAAATCAATGGGAAAATCGTTCTGGTCATCAGTAACGATTCCGAAGCTTTCGGTTTGGTAAGAGCGGCCAATTGCCAGATTTCCACTGCCGTTTTTTCCCATACTGATTATGTGACCCGGGAAGAATATGACCGGGCGCTGGTGGCTATCCTGAAGGATACCGGGGTTGAACTGGTTTGCCTGGCGGGATTTATGCGGGTGATCACCCCGGTTTTTATTGAGGCGTTTCCTGGGCGGATTATTAATATCCATCCGGCACTGCTGCCGGTTTTTCCCGGAACTCACGGCCAGGGTCAGGCCTTTTCCTATGGAACCAGGGTAGCTGGCTGCACGGTGCACTTTGTTGATGACCAGGTGGATCATGGGCCGATTATTATCCAGGCGGTGGTTCCGGTGCTGGTGGATGATGATGAAGATGTCCTCTCAGCCCGCATACTTCGCTGTGAACATAAAATATATCCCGAAGCTGTTCGCCTTTTCTGTGCCGGCCAGCTGTGTATTGAAGGGCGAAAAGTGAAAATCCTTGAACAAAAAAAAGTATCCAGCCTCAATGAAGAATGCCTGATCAATCCCCCGTTATCCTGAGTATCCAGGGAGTTGCTGATGTCTGAGCCTGTTTTATCCCCGATGATTGCCGATCTTTTGACTCCTGACCGTTATTCTACTTCCCCCGTGGACATCGAGCTGCTCCAAACCCATATTTCCTGGGTGATTATTGCCGGTCAGCAGGTCTACAAAATTAAGAAACTGGTTGATTTTGGTTTTATTGATTATTCCACCCTGGAAAAGCGGCATCATTACTGCCTGGAGGAGCTGCGTCTGAACCGTCGTCTGAGCCGTGATGTCTACTTGCAGGTGGAGCCTATCGTAAAACGGGACGACGGTTTCTATTATGGCGAGCCGGGGCAGGTGGTGGATTACGCAGTGGTGATGCGCAAACTTCCCGAAGAACGGATGATGAAAAATCTATTAGCGGAAGGGTTGTTGCAACCGGTTCATCTCCAGCGGCTGGCGGAAATGCTGGCGGAGTTCTACCGTCAGGCAGCGGTCATTGATGATGGCAGTTTTGGTACTCTGGAGACAGTTTCCTTCAATATCCGGGAAAATTTTGAGCAGACGGAGAAATATCTGGGGAAAAGTCTTTCCGAAAATGATTATCGCCGCATCATTGACTTCAATGAACAGTTTTTCCAGGATCATGAAGACCTTTTTGCCCGGCGGGTGGCTGCCGGCATGATCAAGGAATGCCATGGCGATCTACACATGGAGCATATCTGTTTTGTCAATGATCACATCGATATCTATGACTGCATTGAGTTTAATGATCGTTTCCGGCTCATTGACGTGGCGGCCGATGTGGCTTTTCTGGCCATGGATCTGGATTACCATGACCGCTATGATCTTTCGGCTTATTTTCTCCGGGAATTTGGCCGTTTTTACCAGGATGAAGGGGGGCAGGAGTTATTGCCTCTTTATAAGTGTTACCGGGCCTATGTGCGGGGAAAAGTAATCAGTTTTCTTTTGGATGATCCATCCTTGGGTGAGGCGGAACGGGAGACTGCCGCCCGGCGGGCCCGGCGCTATTTTCAGCTTTCCACCGTTTATACCTACCGGTTGCCAACATCATTGATTTTGGTTTCAGGAATCAGCGGCAGTGGCAAAAGCTACCTTGCCGGCGGCTTGGCGGCCATGTCCGGTTTTTCCTGGCTGCGCTCAGATCAGCTGCGCAAGGAACTTATAGGGATGGATGTTTCTGAACATCGTCCGGATGATTTTGAAAGCGGCCTCTACAACCCTGAAATGACCCGGCAGACCTATGAAGAGCTGGTTCGACAGGCGGACCCTGTCCTGGCTGCCGGTGGTGGGGTGATTATCGATGCTACCTGCCTGAAATCTTGGCAGCGCCAGTTGTTTTATGATCTGGCAGCCAAATGCAAGCTGCCAGTGTATGTGGTTTCCTGTGAAGCTCCCTGGGAGGTGATAGCAAAATGGCTGCGGCAGCGGGAAGGTGAGGAGGACAATATTTCCGATGCCGACCTGAAGATAGCCCGACAGCAGTTGGCAGGTCGGGAATTGCCAAGCCCTGAGGAAGAAACGCAGGGTTATTGGATTCACCATGACAGTAATGTTGATTTGTTGAACCAGCTCTATTCCCTGATGCCCCGGTTGTCCTGACCGGCTATTTTCTGAAATATTTGTAGATATTTGAACTTGGAACGGGAATGGCACCTGTTTTTCGTCTGGTTCCTGGTTGTATCCAATTTGTGGGTGTCAACATGAAATATGCCCCTAACATGCATTATCGTCGTTCCATCCGTTTACGGGGATATGATTATTCACAGACCGGGGCGTATTTTGTAACCATTTGTACCCAGAACCGAGAGTGTTTATTCGAGGAAATTGTTGATGGTGAAATGGCGTTGGGTGATGCGGGGCGGATGGTAGAAAAATGGTATTGTGCATTGGAAAACAAATTTTCCGATATTTGCTGTGATGAATATATTGTCATGCCAAACCATTTTCATTGTATCGTGGTCAATGTAGGGGCAGACCAGTGTGTCTGCCCTGATGATGGACAATTATACAGGATTGCACCTACCGTGATGGGCGAACACAACACAATGGGCGAACACATGGGTTCGCCCCTACGGACGGTTGTGCAATGGTTTAAAACCATGACAATCAACGAATATATACGTGGCGTTAAACAAAATGGATGGCTACGTTTTGACGGCAAATTATGGCAACGAAATTATTACGATCACATCATCCGCAATGAAAATGAATTGAACCGTATTCGCTAGTATATTATTGATAATCTCGCCAAGTGGAAACTGGATCGGGAAAATCCACATCATGATCTGCAGGTGATGTGAGCGATTTTTTTATGCATAAGCCGCAGGGGTCCGGTTTCCGGTAGTTGGCGGTTTCAAATTTAATCCCGGGATAACCAGTGGGATGGCAGCGGCGATGGTCTCAACCCCGCTGAAGGTTATTTCTTTTTTCACATCTTCCGGAATGTCCCGCAGATTTTTCAGGTTTTCCTCCGGCATGATAATGTGGGTGATGCCGGCCCGATGGGCGGCCAGCACCTTTTCCTTGATTCCTCCAACCGCCAGAACCCGTCCTGATAGGGTGATCTCCCCGGTAATGGCAACCTTGTGATTGGCCTGCCGGTTGCTGAACAGCGACAGGAGAGCCAGAAAAATGGTCATTCCTGCCGAGGGGCCGTCCTTGGGAATTGCGCCTGCCGGAACATGAATATGGATGTCCTGGCTGGAAAATATTTCAGTGTCCAGGTCCAAGGATCCTGATAAACTGCGAAGATAGCTCAGGGCCGTGATGGCCGATTCCTTCATCACATCTCCCAGGGAGCCGGTCAGGGTCAGTTTGGGATTCTTACTATCCATTCTTGCGGCCTCAATGAAGATGATATCTCCACCGGTGGGGGTCCAGGCCATGCCGGTAGCCACCCCAATCTGGTCATGGACAGCGGCCAGTTCCCGGTGAAATTTTCGGGGACCAAGAAACCTTTCCAGGTCCCGCCCGGTTACCGCTCGATTCGGTTCTTGATTGCCGGCTTTTTCCCGGGCCAGCTTTCGCAGAATCTGGCCAATAGTTTTTTCCAGGTTCCTGACCCCGGCCTCCCGGGTGTAGTCACTGATTATCTTATCCATGGCTTCATCGGTGAACATGATACGTTCAGTGGCGAGTCCATTGTTTTCCAGCTGTCGGGGTACCAGGTAGCGAAAGGCGATTGGTTTCTTTTCCGCTTCGCTATAGCCGGGAATTTGGATGATTTCCATCCGGTCTTTCAGGGGGTCGGGGATGGGATCCAGCTGGTTAGCGGTGGTAATGAACATGACTTTACTGAGATCAAAGGGAACGTTGAGGTAATGGTCGGTAAAGGTATTGTTTTGTTCCGGGTCCATGACTTCCAGCAGGGCAGAGGCCGGGTCGCCGCGAAAATCACGTCCAAGTTTATCCACTTCATCAAGCATGAAAACCGGGTTCCGGTTTTTGCACCTTTTCAGTTCCTGGATAATCCTGCCGGGCATGGCACCGATATAGGTTCGGCGATGACCGCGAACTTCCGCTTCATCATGCATGCCGCCTAAAGATAAACGGATGAATGATCGCCCCGTAGCCCGGGCGATGGATTTTCCCAGGGAGGTTTTTCCAACCCCCGGTGGCCCCACAAGGCAGAGAATCGGTCCTTTCATCTCTTTTTTCAGCTTGCAGACGGCCAGGTATTCGAGGATGCGATCCTTGATTTTTTCCAGACCGTAATGATCTTGATTGAGTATCTGTTCGGCGTGTTCCAGGTCAAGATTATCCCTGCTTTCCCGGGTCCAGGGCATTTCCGCCAGGCATTCAAGGTAGGTCAGGGTGCTGTGGTAATCAGGAGATGCCGGATTCATCCTGTTCAGTCGGTTCAGCTCTTTCAGGGCGATGTCGCTGGTGGCCTCATTCATGCCTGATTCTTTGATTGCCTGGCGTAGTTTTTCCAGGTCATCTTCATCTTCACCCAGTTCATGTTGGATAGCTCTCATCTGTTGTCGCAGGAGCTGCTCTTTCTGGTTTTTACTTATCCCCTTTTGAACTTTGGCCCCAATTTTCTGTCCCAGGTGCAACTGCTGTCGGGCGGCAGTTAAAAGCTGATGGACAAATTTGAGCCGGTCCAGGGGGTCAATAAGCGATAAAACTTTTTGCTGGCTGGAGAAATCAGGATGCAGATAAATGGTGACAACATCCGCCAGCTTGGCAGGATTGTCCACCTTATCCAGCAAAGTCAAAGCGGTTTCCGGTAGGGGTTTGCCGGCGGCAAAACAGGATTTCAATTGAGCCAGGCAGCTGGCCTTGAGCATGTGCAATGCGGTATTGTCGGAGTCTACAAACTCTCTGAGAGGATTAATGAGCGCGATCATGGGTCGCTGGTTATGAAGTAGCCGGAGAAAGGAAATTCTCGCAAGCCCTTCAATGGTAAATTCTGCTTCCCCGGGCTTGGATACCCTGACTATCGTTATCCGGCAGGCGGTGCCCACCGGATATATGTCTTCCAGGGTGAGTGATTCCCGGTTGGTGGATCGCAGGTTGCAGATACCGACAAACTCCTGCTTTTCATATATTTCAGTAAGTAGGCTGATATCCTGCTGATCTTTTACGGTAATGTTGATGAGCATGTGGGGAAAAATGACAGTTTTGTTCAGTCCGAACAGGGACAGACGGTCAGGGAGTTGGATGATTTGCATGATTTTCTTTCCCGTTTCTGTTATGGCTACCTTGAAAAATGGTTTTTTGTTCGATTACTGCGTTAGGTTCAGATTATAATCCAAGGCGGGCCAACGCCCGCAGCCCCAAAGAAATTTACCAGGATGTTCCGGCAATGCCAGGCAAAAAGTAGAATTTTCTTGTTTTTCTGGAATTCCGATATAAGGAAACTGTTATAATCTGCTCAATCTTGGTTACTTCTGGTGCGACATCGTGAGATGACGTTGCTTTTTCCGGCAAATGGAGCGTTAAAATTGCCATGTTTGAGTCGAAAGGGCGAGTTTGGTAATTTTAGCGCAATGAGCCGCTGAAAAAGCAGTCAATCGAGCGCCAAAAGCACCAGAAGCAATCCAAGTTGAGATAAAATCATGATCTTATATCGGAATTCCAGTTGTTTTTTTATTATCGTTGAAAATATACTATCTGGACCATATTTGTCAATTATTGTTTTTGCTGTAAACTGTTTTTGGAGTCAATCAAGGTGAAAAAAGCTGAGATATTGCTGGTTAATCCCTGGATTACTGATTTCGCCGCCTATGATCTGTGGGCCAAACCCTTGGGACTTCTCTATCTTGGAGATATTCTGCGGCGTCTGGACGGGGTTGATGTTCGATTGCTTGATTGCCTGGATTTGGCTTTGTTGCCGGAGTCGTTGCGGCAGAAAGTGAAGCGGCGGTGTTATGGAACCGGGCATTATTTTCAACAAGTGATTGATCCACCGGTGGCCATCCGGGATGTCCCCCGACGTTATAAACGTTATGGTCTGCCGGAGGAAGTTTTCCGGGCTCATTTGGAAAAGTTGTCGGTGCCGGACGTCGTGGTGATGACCTCAAGGATGACCTACTGGTATCCTGGAGTGCAGCGGGCAATCCGGGTGATCAGAGAGGTTTTTCCGGCTACCGTGATCATTCTCGGGGGGATCTATGCGACTTTGTGTGCCGATCATGCCCGCCTTTACGCTGGTGCGGACCATGTGGTTACCGGTGCTGATCCGGGAGAGTTGTGCCGGATGCTCAAAAAACTTGATATTATTTCCATGGTTCCTGCCCCCCGGGAGCTTGATCTCTTCAACGCTTCACCGGCTTGGGATTTGTACCGGGAACATGATTTTCTGGTGCTTTTGACCAGCCTCGGCTGCCCCTATCGCTGTCCTTACTGCGCCTCGTCCCGGCTCTATCCCGGCTACCGGCGCCGGCCGCCGGAGCAGGTGTTTGCCGAGCTGGAATTCTGGTTGTCACGCTATCCTCAAGTGGGGGACATTGCTTTTTATGATGACGCCCTGCTACTACAGGCGGAATCCAGCCTGGTTCCCTTTCTCAAAAGAGTGATAAACTATTTTCCTTCTCTTCGTTTTCATACTCCCAACGGTCTGCATGTAAATGCCATCACGCCGGAGCTGGCCCGGATGATGAAAGCCGCTGGTTTTACCACCATCAGGCTCAGCCTGGAAACCACCAGTGAGATGTTACAGGAACAGTGGGGTGGCAAAACGGTTAAAAAACGTTTTGAGCAGACCATTGCCGATTTGATGGCAGCGGGATATCCTCCGGAACAGCTGGATGTCTATCTGCTGGTGGGAGTTCCGGGTCAGAGCTGGCAGCAGGTGAAAGAAGATGTGGAGTTTGTTAAATCCTTGGGATTGCATCCCCGGTTGACCGAGTATTCACCTCTACCAGGTACCGCCCTGTGGCCGGCTGCCTGTGAGTCCACGAATGTTGATCTGCCCGGCGAGCCTTTGTTTCATAATAATACCCTGGTTTCCTGTGGTGGCTCCGATTTTTCTCCGGATCGTTTGAACCAGCTGAAACATTTGGCTCGTTCCTGAGGTTTTTTTGTCTCAGGTAGCAGTTGTTGGGCCTGGTGTAAGGCTGATTACTACCACCAGGCCGGACGGCTGGCGGTTGCGGGCCGAAACCTGTCCCTGGCAGGCATCGATGCAGGTTTTGACAATGGCCAGTCCCAGGCCTGTGCCGCCGTGAGCTCGATTGCGGTCGGGTTCGAGCCGGAAGAAAGGTTCAAATATCCGTTCCAGATATGCTGGTGGTATCCCGGGACCCGTATCGGCTACCTCCAGAATGACTGTTTCGGCTGAAATGGTGGCGGAAATTTCCACTGGACCCGGTTTGCCACCATAACGGACGGCATTTCTGATCACATTGGTCAGTGCCCGAACCAGCAGGTCTGGGTTGGCCTTGACGCTGATGTTTTTATCGATATTGACATGGATATGGTTGTGGTCGATTTTTTCCCGGTCCATTGCCCGCTTCACAACCTCTGCCAGATTCATCTGCTCCAGGATAATTGCTTCCGGTCGCAGCTCGGCCCGGGAGAAGGTCAATATCTCACCAACCAGTTCCGAAATGTTTTCTGCTTCCTCTTGCACATCCCGGAAACCTTGAAGCTGACTTTCGTTGATTTTCATTTCCAGCACCCCGAGTCCCATTGTAAGCCGGGACAGCGGCGAGCAAAGTTCATGGGCAACATCACTGAGAAAACGCTTCTGTCCCTGGATAAAGCTATCCAACCGGGCTGCCATGCTGTTGATGGAGCGTCCCAGACGGCCGATTTCATCGGCCCTCTGTTCTTTCAGTTGAATCCGGAAATGTCCCCGGGCAATTTCTTCGGTTGCTTGGGTGATGGTTTTGAGCGGCCTGGTGAGATGACGGACCATGGGCCACCACCAGAGCAGGGAAAAAGCGACGACCACTAAAGCCGCGATAATCCAGGGCATGGGATTGGGGTAGAGCCCGGAAGCAAAGAGAGAATCGGTGACCGCCAGTAGCATAGCCGGGACAAAACCATTACCCGCCCGATTCATGATCGGAACCGGCAGGCCGAGCCAGTAACGGCTGGGATGATGCGTGTGAACTCGCATAAAACGCTGGGGAGGCGGTCCCCTTTGTGGATTTTTGTGAGTTTTGCCGCGGCCCCGATAATGGTTTGAATCTGACTGGGGTTGGGAGTGTCGCGGTCCCTGCCGGTTTTCGAAATCATACTGACGCCAATTCTTAAGTTTCTCTTTGACTTCTGGTGGCAGCACAACCTTTTCCCCGGCGAGGGGGAAACCCTTGGGGGCAAAAAGGAAGAGTTTGACTTTGAATGCCTGTCCGTATCGATCAAGCAATCCATCCCACTCTTCCCGTGGAGCACGGGTCAACTCATGGCGGATCAGGTAGCGCAAAGAGGCGGTTTCTCTTTCCGGTTTAAGACGCAATAGCGAATCTGGGGGCACATAGAACTGTATCTGGAAAAAGATACCCAGAATCAGACCCAGGAGTAGCAGATTCAAAAAAAACCAGGTCAAAAACTTGACAAAAATGGACTTCCACCAAAACATAATCAGTTCTCCTGCCCAGGCACAAACATATAACCGGAGCTTCTTACGGTTTTAATGTAGCGTGGTTCCTTGGGGTTGTCCTGTAATTTTCGCCGCAGGGATGAGATGTGGACATCGATGGAACGGTCAAAAACATTATAATCACGGCCGCTGACCAGGTCGAGGAGGCGATCACGGGAGAGAACCCGACCACGATTTTTCCCCAGAGAGGTGAGTAAATCAAGCTCGATAGCGGTCAGATTCAGGATCTCATCCCCCCTGGTAACCGTCCTGGCTGCCGGATTAATTTCCAGGTCGGCTATGATCAGGAAATCACTTTCACCTTTTTTATCAACAGCCTTGTTTTTCTCCCTGGTTGCAACCGTTCTCCTGGTAACGGCCCGTAACCGGGCCAGAAGCTCTCGGGAGGAGAAGGTTTTAGGTAGATAATCATCTGCCCCCATTTCCAGCCCGACGATGCGATCAGTCTCATCACCACGGGCCATGAACATCAGAATTGGGACTTTGGATTTCTCCCGCAGCCGTCGCAAAACTTCAAAGCCATCCATGCCCGGCAGCATGACGTCAAGAAGTATGGCGCTGAAACTTTCCTCCAGTGCCCGTTGCAAACCTTCAGGGCCGCTATAGGCGGCTTGAACTTCAAATCCCATGGGCTCAAGGTATTCCCGCACCAGGCGACACAGTTTCTCATCATCATCAATAATGAGTATTTTCATCATGGTTTCCATTATGGGTAAACTGTTTTATAGATGAGCGGATTTTTTCCATCAGATTGTAATAGTTACCATCAGTACTGTCCGGTATGCTTTTTACGTCGTGTTCAATGTCGGCAACCGGTGCTGTTTCAAGCGCGACATCGTGAGATGACGTTGCTTTTCCCGGCGATTGGAGCGTGAAAGTTGCCATGTTTGAGCCCTACAGGGCGAGTTTGGCAACTTTAGCATAATGAGCCTCTGGAAAAGCAGGCAATCGAGCGCCAAAAAGCGCTGAAATCAGCTCCGGTTGACAGTATGTAACTTTCTAACCGGACACTGCTGAGCTACCATAAAAATACCGGACATCAGTGATAAAATAAACAATTTTTACAATTCCTTTACAAAAAAACGGCTTGCCAACATAAAATATTTACAATGCTGCCCTATATTACCTCTTAAGCAAGGCAAATCAAACAACAATCAATCTAAGAAAGGAGAAACACGATGGAAAAAATCATGAAACAGGAAAAAGGAAAGATGTTAACTCTCTTGGTTGCGTTGGTCGTAGCCGCCGTTATGGTGCTGCCATCTACCGGATTCAGCAGGGGACCTGGTGACGGTTCATGCTTTCATGACGGTTTTGCCCAAAGGGCCGGAGAAATCAGGGGTGCTTTGAACTTGGATAAAAACCAGAATGATCTCTGGGAGACCATGAAACAGTCGATGCAAAAGTTTCGCGACCTGGCTCTGCAGGAAGGTGACCAGCTGGATGCTGGTGCCAGACGTCGGTTTATGGCTCGCAACCATCTGATCCTGAGGGCGGAACTGGCGGCTGAAAATCCTGATTTCGAATCTGTGGGGAAAAAATTGAAAGCTGAATACCCGGGAAAATTACATGAAGCGTTTAATGAAACCGTTGATGCCAGGGTCGCGTTCTTTGCCAGCCTCACTCTCGAGCAGCGCGATGCCATGCTGAAAATGGAAGGCCGAGGCCGTCACCATGGACAAAAGCCGCGCAGAGGAATGCCTGGTAAATAGTGTTTTCTCATCGCTGATTTCGTGATTTGGTTTTGAATAAAAAAATCTAAAGGCCGTTTTTCCAACAGGGAAAACGGCCTTTGTAGAATTCATAACCAGGGAGTTCCGGCGGTGAAAAACAACAGACGTTCCTGAAAAATTTATTTTTAAATTGTTGATGCCTTGCGGTCAGTTTGCTACCATCAAGGCCAGGGGTATTAATTTGTCCCCCTGTGCGATGGAGTGAAAATTCTCTTTGCCGACTATCCGGAAATGGAGGGGTACAACCTGGATTGCTTATTTCCAGTGTCCTGGGATCCAGCGACCGTGAGGACCGCGATGCCTCGGGACCCAAACCTTATTTGGGTGGCGGGGTTTGGGCGGAATTACCTCGATATGTTTAGAGTGACCCGGAATCCAGACTCCGGTATGGTTGAAATGACCTGCTACCCATACCGTGCCTTTGGCTGATGAACCGGTGTAGTTCCAATGTCCTGGAATCCAGCGACCGGTCGTTCTCCTGTGCCTTGGTACCCAGACTGCTTCCCTGCCCGGTGTGGCGATGGTTATCCAATGGCCGGGAACCCAGGCTCTGTCATTGTTGAAATGACCCTTGATCCAGGCCTTTTCCTTGATGCCGGGGCCGGTGTAGTTCCAATGTCCGGGGATGAGGATGCCGGCCATGTTCTGGTGTGGTGCCACCCAGACAAATAGTTTTCCCGGTTTGGGAGGTTTGGAGTAGGCTGCGGGACAGATGCCAAGGGCCATGGCGATAAGTATAACAATAAATATTGGTTTGCGTGAGTTCATGATTATTCCTCCCTGTAGGGTTTGCCCAAAGAAGTTTATTTCTCTATTTTTATTTCTACTCTCCTGTTTTTGTTCCGTCCTTGGGGATTGTCTGATCCATCTGGTTTTGTATTAGACTCTACAGGTCTTGACTCCCCATACCCTTTGGTCAAAAACTTTACCTGATTGAGGTCTCCCTTTTCCAAAAGCCATACCTTAACGGAATCAGCCCTTTTTTGGGAAAGCTTCAGGTTATATGAATCTGACCCCTTCGAGTCTGTATGTCCTTCGATGAGCACATTTTCCTTCTTCAGCTCCTTAATTATTTTTGCAATCTTGTGGAGGGTTTTCTCTGCCTCAGGCCTGATCTTCCATTTATCAAAATTAAATAAAACATCTCCTGAAAGGGAAATCTGAATCTCCGTGCCTACCATTTTTGCATGTAAGTCTTTAAGAGCTTCTTCAACCTTGATGGCTTTGCCGGATATTTCTATTGGTCCAAGACCAATAATATCAGCGGTTTTATAGTCTATTGGAATAGCTCCTCTATCCTTGCCAAGCTGTTTAACGGCCTCCTCCGCGGCCATAACTGTCTTTTCATCATCCGGGCTCGGATAAAGGCTGGTGGCAATGACAAAATTGTTCAAATATCCAAAGAATAGCATGGTTAAAAAGATCATCCTTATTGTCGATGTCATGGTAATCTCCCGTTTATCTTTTTATTTCAATCTCTTCAAATGGAAGGATACCCGGGATAATGATATCAATAGTATCGCTTGTTTCCGGTGGAGCAGGAAATTTAATCCATATAATTGTTTGTGCACCGGAATCTATGTATCGTTCGACTTTACCGCCATTACTGCCACGGTCTTGTGGTCCGGCAATATATTTTCCTTCTGAGTCTTTTAACGCGAAGTATTTTTTCTTATTTTTAATATCTGTGTAATAGACGGATTTGTATGTGCATTCCATCTTATTGCTTTTAGAAGCAATATTTTTTAGTTTAATTTTGACGGTGAGTACTTCTCTTCTCACTTTGGCGCCAATCAGTGAGGCTTCAAAGTTACCATCAGATGAAGGCTGCGTTTGTATGGCCTCTTGCGCATATCCCGGAAGTGAAAACAACGACCCAATTACCAAAGCCATAATTATTGCTAAAGATATCCTTTTCATTTCCTTTTTCCTCCTGTTTTTTAATTGTTTTCCAGCATCCGCTTATGCAGATGCCATTTCTGCTATAAAAGTTTCACGTTTTTTCTGAATGTGTTGTTGTTTTCCACGATATTTACCTCAGGAAAAGTTTTTTCCGCAGAAAATGTTCTATTTCCATGTACCATATCGGCAATGATGGCCAAAAAGATGAATGGAAATATCTGGATAAAAACATTTTAATTTCCATGATGCATATGCTACCATCATTGTGTGTTTTCAGCCTGTGGTAAAAAAGGGAGAATATGGTTTATGAATCCCGTAGTAATTATTTTTCCTGCCTTTGTGTTGTTTGTTTTGATTGCCTGGGCCGTGGGGACCTATAATAAATTTGTCAAGTATCGAAACCGGATTGAAGAGGCATGGAGCGGCATTGATGTGGCCTTGAAGCAGCGGGCTAACATGATTCCTAATCTGGTGCGGGTCATTGAGGGTTATGGTGCCCATGAGGCAAAGATTTTTCAGGAGAAAACCAAGGTTTTGGGGGAAGTAAATGGTGGCCAGCATGAGCGCCTGGCGGAGGAAAGTCTGATTTCCAAATCTCTCGGGGGGTTATTGGCTCTGGCGGAGGCTTATCCAGAGCTGAAATCCAGTGAAAACTTTCTTGATCTGCAAAACAACCTGGATGAAATCGAGCGGGAGGTACAGAAAACCCGGAATCGCTATAATGCTTTTATCGGTCGTTACAACGTCTTGGTAGAGTCTTTTCCGGCGAATTTTATTGCCCGAAAATTCGGTTTTCAAAAACGGAATTACCTGGCCTTGGAACTTGCCACCCAGCGCGAGATGCCGGAAGTAAAGTTTGTGGATAGCAATAATGACTGATGATCTGTGTTTGACTAAGAGTGGCGCGATTAGCTACCATGATTATGGCTTTATGGGGAAGCTCTCAAAACCTTACAGCCTGGGTGAATTGTAGAAATTATTGGAAAAACTCATTGCTGTTCGGTAAGCTTGTTACGTTCATTTTCAATCCTTTGGTACTCATGTCTTGCCATTCGCCGGTATATCTGAATTTCTCCGGGAAACCCCTGTCCCGAGACCAGGGAAATAACCTTCTGCAGGTCCTGTTCCGAAAAAGCAATGCACATGCCGCAATCTGAACTTATCTCCCTTGGCACCGGAACCAGATCGATGGTCATTCCGGCCTCTTTGAGCAGCTCCTCTGCTTTCATGACGTAATGGATGGAGTTGAAAAGCAGATAAGTATGCAGGTTCATGGTTTTCAATTTTATGCGGGGTTGTGGACGGCCATTTTCCCAATGGCCTTGATGACGGTTTCCATTTCCCGGTCAGTGTTGAAATAGCCTGGTGCCAGGCGGACGGTTCCCTGGGGAAAAGTGCCAATGGTCTTATGGGCCAAGGGAGCGCAATGAAGGCCAACCCGGACCATGATTTTATGGTGCCGATCCAGGTTGAAGGCAATTTCCGCCGGGGTCAGTTTGTTCAGGGTGAAGGAGATGATCGGCAGGCGGTCATGATCTGCAGCCGGGCCATAGAGCCTGAGGCCGGCTATGGCTGACAGGCCCTGCCAGAGCTTTCTCGCCAGTTCCCGCTCACGGTGATGGATTTCGCTTGCCGTTGTCTGGTTGATAAAGGTCAGCGCGGCGCCAAGGCCGGCCAGACCGATGGTATTCAGGGTGCCGCTTTCGTAATAATCTGGTAGAAATTCCGGTTGATATTCAGCTTCTGAACGGCTACCGGTTCCTCCCCGGATCAGGGGTGTCGGCATTATTCCTTCCTGCAGAACCATTCCTCCCGTTCCCTGTGGTCCCAGCAGGCTTTTGTGGCCGGTAAAACAGAAGACATCACAAGCCAATGTAGTGAGGTTGATGGGAATGGCGCCGGCGGTTTGAGCTCCATCAACAATGACCGTTATGCCTTCATCCTTCAAAAGGGAAATGACCCGGGCCAGCGGGAAGATGCTGCCGGTGACATTGGAGCCGTGGTTCAACACCGCCAGTTGGAATGAATGTTGCCGGAGACGGCGCTGTAGCTGATCAATGTCGGGTTCCCCGGCCGTAGACGCCGGGATAATCTCAAGGGTGATGCGGCCCTCCTGTTCCAGGTAGCGCAGGGGACGAATAACTGAATTATGTTCCATGGCTGTGGTTAAAACCCGGTCTCCGGGCTGCACCAGGCCGAATATTGCCAGGTTCAGGGCTTCGGTAACGTTTTTGGTGAAAATTATCCGGCTGGAATCATTGACATGAAAGAGCCTGGCGGCCTGTTCGCGGGCCTGGAAGACCAGGCGGCCGGCGTCAGCGGCCAGCCGATGGCTGGAACGGCCGGGACTGGCACCAATGGTGGTGGCATAGTGGGCTATTGCCGCCAGCACTTCAGGGGGTTTGGGAAATGAGGTGGCGGCATTGTCCAGATAAATCATGGAACGACCACCCGGTCGGCTTCCAGCAACAGGGAAGCGATTTCAAACATGTTGGACATCTGACCCACTTCAAGTTTATCCTTCAGGTGGTAAAAATCCAGGCAGGTTCCGCAGGAAAAAATGCCGGTGCCTTCACGTTCGAGGGTCCTGATGGTTTCAATTTCTTCCGATCCGCTGGTGGTTAAATAAACGCCACTGTTGACGAAAATCAATTGCCGCGGACGGATACTACATTCCAGCAGGGTTTTTAAAAAGGCTTTCATCAGGATTTTCCCCAGTTTCTCATCTCCTTTTCCCATGTACTGGTCGTTAATATAGACCAGCAGTTTACTGTACTCAGCTGATGTTGAAACTGGTGTAGTATCGGACTGCGTGCCGGGAATCTCACAGGTAAACTCCTTAATAATCTCCAGCTGAATGGTGTTGGAATCATCGTCATTGCGCTTGACAATGCAGCCCTGGCTGCTGGCAAACCGGCTCACATTGACCGCTGAAGGCTCCGCATCCAAGAGAACGTTGATTATTCCTTTGTCCAGTTGATCAAGGGCTTTTTTGGTTTCTATGACCGGTTGGGGGCAGGCTTTCCCACGGACATCCAGATTAATATGATGATTTTTCATAATGGAACCCTGTTCATTGTATTTTTATATCCGAGCGTTTGCTGCGATCCAAGCATGAAAGCCAAATTTAAGTTAAGATTATACGGCAAAAGCTATTAATGCAAATAGAATATGGCAATTCAACCGGGTATTGTTATCGGCATAGTCAATGATTCTGTTGGAGTAATGGAAATCAGCCTTGCCCTTTTGGCTCAGACAGGCCAATTTCTGGACTCCATTCGCCGGAAAAAATAATGGGCTACTCTCACGATGTCGCGCCTGGAGTAAGTTCAGTTGACAAAATATAAGTCCTTATATCGGAATTCCAGTATAGCCCTGATTTTATTGACTTGTGGCGGAAATACTGTTATATGGCTGCATATGTCAGACTGAGGAAGTGTCTCCGTCACTGGTGGGCGGCCTGGACTTCAAATCCAGTGTTTCTGGCTAGTACCCAGAAGGGTGGGTTCGATTCCCATACACTTCCGCCAATTTTCTGTCCAGCCGGTATGTGGCTTATTTGCTGATAGGAGTAGTGCTCATGTTTGGTATTGGTATGCCTGAGTTAATTATTATCCTGGTTATTATCCTGATAATTTTCGGGACTGGAAAGCTGCCGGAAATTGGCGGCGCCCTGGGGAAAGGGATCCGTAATTTTAAAAAGGCATCAAATGAAAAGCCGGAAGAAATTGATGTTACTCCGGAACCTGATGAGAGTGGACCCGAAGCTCAAAAAAAATCTGATTCTTCCAACGGGTAGTGATTGTTGTCGGTGTACCTTGGTTTCGGAGCCAATCTCAATGATCGTTACGGGCAGATAAAAAAGGCCTTGGTGCTGATTAACGCCCTTCCGGAAACAAAAATTACCAAGCTGTCATCTCTTTATGAAACTGCCCCGGTAGGCTATACGGAGCAGGGAAGTTTTTTCAATGGTGCCTGTGAGCTTGAAACAACCCTGCCCCCGTTGGAGCTGCTGAAGGATTTGCTCACTATTGAAGATTCTCTAGGTCGGGTCAGGACTGTTCGCTGGGGTCCCAGGACCATTGATCTTGACATTCTCTTCTATAATAATCTTATCCTGCATCAACATAATCTGATTATTCCCCATCCGGCCATTGCCGAGAGGGGTTTTGTCCTTTATCCCCTTGCTGAGATTGCGCCGCATTTTATCCATCCGGAAAAAGGATGTGATATTGCCATGTTGCTGGAAAAATACCAGGAAAATGGTGGTGAGAAGGAATATCCGGTTGCCGATATTGAACACGACGCAAAAAGTATACCGGACAGTACTGATCCGGAAATAAAAAATTGTGGATGAGCTCTTGGCGATCAGGTTACAACTGGTGGCATAAAAACTAACACTTAAAGAAAAATGGTATTCAGGAGGAAAGTGATGGAATTTTTTATTGATACGGCAAACCTTGAGGAAATCAGACAGGCCAGTGAGTATGGATTGGTTGATGGAGTGACCACCAATCCCAGCCTGGTGGCCAAAGAAGGTGGCGATTTCATTAAAATGATTAAGGATATAAGCAGTCTGGTTTCCGGTCCCATAAGTGCGGAAGTCATATCTCTTGAAGCCGAAGGGATGATTGAAGAAGCCGTAAAACTGGCCGGCCTGGGCGACAATATTGTCGTTAAAATACCAATGACTGTAGAGGGGTTAAAGGCGGTGAAGGTTCTTGCCGACAAGGGAATAAAGACCAATGTGACCTTGATTTTTTCACCTTTGCAGGCCCTGCTGGCGGCTAAAGCCGGAGCCTCATATGTCAGCCCATTTGTTGGACGGTTGGATGATATTGCCACCGATGGAATGGATCTGGTTCAAAGAATTGCCCTGATATTTGATAATTACGGCTACCAAACCAAAATTATTGTTGCCAGTATTCGCCATCCGCAGCATGTCCTGGCAGCAGCGGAAATAGGGGCTGATGTGGCAACCATTCCGTTTAAAGTTATGATGCAGCTGGCTAAACACCCACTTACTGATATCGGCATTGAGCGATTTATGGCTGATTGGAAGCAGTCAGAAAAATCCAAGTGATTGGGATGGATTTTTTTCATAGGATGAGGGTGAAAATAATGCAGCATCTACTGGTAATCTTGATGTGTGGCTGCCTGTGCTTCTGCGTATCCTGTAAGATGCCTTTGGATGAACGTCCTGAGGTACAAAACTTGCAAAATAAAGTTTCCACCCTGGAACAGCAGTTACAGGATCACGGGGTGAAGCAGAAGAAGCTGGAAACCCAATTGCAGGATTTGCAGTTGAAAGTTGATGGTATTCGTGATCTGGCGTTAAAGAACAGTCAGCATCTGGTTCTCTCAGCTGCCGAATCAGTTGAAAAAAAGCGGAAAGTAACGTCCTCTGCTGTAACTCCGGCCAAAAAAAAAGCGGCCGGACGGAAGTCAAATACATCTCCTGCAGATAAGGTAATGATGACCTATCAGCAGGCTTTTAGGTATTATAAAAATGGCAACTTTGAAAAATCCATTGATTTGTTCCATGCTTTTATCCGGGCTTACCCGAAACATGAGATGGTTAGTAATGCCCGCTACTGGCTGGGAGAGGACTACTATTCACTGTCGGAATTTGCCCAGGCCATTACTGAATTCAAACGCGTTCTGGCTGATTATCCCAAAAGTGAGAAAGTACCTGGCAGTCTGCTGAAAGTCGGCATGTCATATCAGGCCATTGGTTTTGATGGGAAAGCTAAGGAATTTTATCAAAAGTTGGCTGAACAGTTCCCAGACAGTAATAGTGCGGCAATTGCCAAGGATAAAATTAAAGGATTATAGATTGATATGTTGTTGTGGTAAAAAAAATTGCTGGTGAAAATGTTGATTATTCTCAAATCTTGCCACGGTAAATTGGGAGAAAACTGCTTGACATCCCTGAAGGAATAACTTATAAACGACATCCTCTTGTTGACTTGGATTTAATAGTATATCACTGATTGTATAAGGAGAGCGACTTTCATGTATGCCGTGGTTAAAACTGGCGGAAAGCAATATCGGGTAACTCCCGGACAGGTTGTCCAGGTGGAAAAACTCGATGGCAATGCCGGCGATGCAGTGGAATTTTTTGAGGTTCTTGCCATCGTCAAGGAAGGTGAACTTGTGGTTGGTAATCCTTGTATTGAGAATGCCAAGGTTGCCGGTGAAATAGTGACGCAAAAACGCCATAAGAAAATTTTGGTGTTTAAATCAAAACGACGTAAAGGTTACAGGAAGATGCGTGGTCATCGACAGTTTGTAACTGATGTGAAAATCGGAGAGATTACGGCGTAGAAGTGCTCACTTGGCAGCTGTTCAGCTATCAGTAGTTGCCAGTTGAAAGCTGAATCGCAAGATCTCTTTTTTGAGAGATAGAGGAGAGAAAAAATGGCTCATAAAAAAGGTGGTGGCAGCACCAGTAATGGTCGTGACAGCGTCAGTAAACGATTGGGTGTCAAACGCTTTTCCGGACAGGAAGTTCCGGCAGGCTGTATCCTGGTGCGCCAGCGCGGTACCAGGATTCATGCGGGTAATAATGTTGGCCGTGGCGGGGATGATACTTTGTTTGCCCTGACTGATGGGGTGGTCAAATATGAGCGTCTGGATAAAAAGAGGAAGAAGGTCAGTGTGTATCCAGCGGCGGTTCCAGCGTAGATTCGTTGCTTTAGTGCAGGAGCATAAACAAGGTGAGCCCTTTTATGGGGCTCATTTTTTTTTGGGGTAACATTATGAGATTTATCGACGAGGCAACGATTGAAGTTCATGCCGGTGATGGCGGCAACGGTTGTGTCAGCTTCCGGCGGGAGAAATTTGTGCCAAAAGGCGGCCCCGATGGTGGCAATGGTGGTAAGGGTGGAGATGTTTTGCTGGTCGGTGACTCACAGAAAAACACCCTGCTTGATCTGCTCCATCAGCGGACTTTTCGAGTGAAAAAAGGTGGCAATGGTGCCGGAAAACGCAAAGATGGTGCTGCCTCTCCAACCCTGGAAATTGCCGTTCCTCTGGGAACGGAAGTTTGGGAGTTGACCGATGATGAACGGTTGTTTGTCGGCGAAGTCCTGACGGATGGGCAGGAATTGCTGTTGGTGGCCGGTGGGCGGGGGGGGAAAGGTAATGCCCATTTTGCTTCTTCCACCATGCGTGTTCCTCGTTTTGCCCAGCCGGGCGAGGCGGGGGGGATAAAAAAACTGCGTTTGGTTTTGAAGGTTATTGCCCAGGTTGGCTTGGTGGGGTTGCCCAATGCCGGGAAGTCTACACTTATTTCGGTCCTTTCGGCAGCCAAGCCAAAAGTTGCCGGTTATCCTTTTACCACCCTGAACCCCAATCTGGGAATTATGGCCGGCAGAGATTATGCGCGTCTGATCATTGCTGATATTCCCGGGTTAATTGAGAATGCCCATCAGGGTAGTGGTCTGGGGATCAGATTCCTTAAGCATGTGGAACGAACAGAGGTTATCGTCCTGCTTGTTTCGGTGAAAAATCGTGATGATGAAACATTGCTGTTCCATGATTATCAGACAGTGATGGGGGAGTTGAATGCCTATAATCCCCAGTTAATAAAGCGGGTTAAACTGGTTCTCCTGTCGCAGACAGACACCCTCCCGGCTGAGCGGGTTAAGGAATTGTTGACAGTTCTATCTCCAGAAATAGCAGAACCGGGGGAGCGGCTGCTGATGGCTGTATCCTCGACTTCAGGGGCAGGCATTGAGGATTTGAAAGGGACTTTGGAGAATTTGGTCAACAGTGCTACATCATGATTGGTTGGACATCTAAAGAGCATTCAATTTTTATATTTAACCGCGATCTCCTGGTGCGACTTCACCAGCATCTGCTCCAGTTCATGCTTAACCTTGGCGGTAAAAAGCGCATTTTTGATTCTGGTTTCAACTTCGGGTGCCAGTGATTCCCGGGTTTGGCCGGCTTGCGGATCATTGCGTTTGAGAACCATGATTAAATGGTTGCCAAATCTGGTATGAATAATGTTGCTCATTTGGTTGACTGGCAGTTTTCCAAAGGCAATGGCTTCAATCTTCGGCAGTAACTGTCCTTTTTTGAAATTTCCCAGTTTTCCTCCGCTGTTGGCTGCCGGTCCGGTGGAAAATTCCCGGGCCAGAGAGGCAAAAGATTCTCCTTTTGCCAGTCGTTTTCTTATCTTTGCAACCGTCTGCTTCATTTTATCTTTTTCAGCCTCAGTTTTGGCTTCAGGAAGCAGAATCTGGGCAAGAACGATTTGCGCGTCATTTTCTGGTAATAAACTATTTTCCCTGGCATAGCTCAGTATCTCTGCATCGGACAAGATAATGTGTGGTTTGATTTCCTGGTTGATAAGCTTGGTGCGCAGGAGATCTCTGGTAAGTTTGATCCGGTAACTTTCTAAAGACATTCCCTGATGTTCCAATGCTTTTTTAAGTTCCTCATCGTTCATTTTATTTTGTTCCATGACCCGTTTAATCGTCAGATCAATTTCTTTCTCCGTGACCTCGATTCCTTTTTTCTTGGCCAGGTGTGCTAAAAGCAGGTCATCAACCAGTTTGTTCAGCTGTTTTTGTTTTGCTTTATTTTGGGCTTCCTGCGAAAGCTGGGAAAATTGCTGTTGTCCATATTCCAGATGAACCGCTTGTAGTAAATCTCTGGTAGTGATGATCTGGCTGCCAACAACAGCCAACAGTTGGTTGACCACCTGGGCTCTGGATGTCTGAATATGAGTGCTGATGGTGAGGAAAACTAAAATGAGTATAATCTTTAAGTAAAAATATACTGATTTATTTTTCATTGACTGCCTCTAAATAGGGTGCCGGAATGGTAACCTGATATCTTACCCGGGCTTCAGCCAGCCATTGGCTGAAATGGTTTCTAAGCTTTAGGGCGTAAAGCTCATCCTTGACCTTATTTTCCACTTCTGAAAAAGTTTCAAAGCCCGCTGGTAGTAGATGGTCTAGCCTCATAAGGTGGTAGCCGTAGGGGCTATGGATGGCCGGGCTTATCTGATCGGGCTTCAACTGGGGAATGATTTTAGCGATTTCAGGCAAAAAATCATGGAGTTGCATGACCGGTAAATGCCCTCCTTGGGAAGCCTCCTCACCCAGCGAGTATTTTTTTGCTGCTTCTTCCATGCTTAACTGCTGCTTCTCAATTTTTTCTTTGAGTTCCCAGGCAAGATGTTCGTCAGCAACCAGAATCTGGGTTGTCTCATATCGTTTGTGCACCAGATAGTTTTTCTTATGCTTCCGGTAGTATTCCAATGTTTCCTGTCTGGATGGATAGCTTACCTTCCGGCCCAGGTCAATCATCGTTTTACGAATAAGTTGTTCCAGGTTGTCTTCCTTGACAGCCAACCCCCTTTTTCGTCCTTCCATCACAATCAGGGTTTCATCGATAAGCTGGTCAAGAATAAATTGTTTAAGTTCTGCCGGGGTAACGTTTTCCTGTGGGGCGGCATGGGAGAAATCAGCCTTGTATTTCTGAATTCTTTCTTCCAGCTGTTTTTTTGTTATCTGCTGTTCGCCGACGGTGGCTATGATCTCCTGGCCCCGCTTTTCACAGGCCGAGTTTAGCGATATCCCCAAGAGCAGTAAAAAAAAGCAGGAATGATAACAAAAAGACCGGATGACTGTTTCTGATTTCAGCTGAGTTAGTTTATGGAACACAGTATGTAACCATCATGTGGTTTTATGGACTGGAAAAAGTAGCGGCACCTTTTACGATGCCGCAGTCAGAACAATGCCGGGAAAAGTACAAGGGATTTCCGGCGAATAACCTCCATCCAGGTTGTTAGTAACTTACTCCTGAATTCCTGTCACTCTTTTCAGTACCCCCTTGAGGGGTATAAAAAACAAGAAATTGTCGAGAATATATTCAGGATGTTCGGGCTTGGCTCAAAGCGGGTTTGGCCGCCGAACGAATCACCAGGACGGTGATTCGAGGCGGACGCCTCGGAGCCGGCCATGGATGGTCGGCGAGAATGAGCGAGAGCCATGCCGGAACATCTAGGTACATTGATTTGGGTTGCGGGCGTTAGCCCGCGTTAGTTGTTATTTTTTGCTGTCAAGTAATTCCGGGTAGGTTTTGACTTTTACCTGTTTTTTAAGCCCATCAACATAATCCTTGAAGTACTGGTTCTTGCGCTCCGCCCGGATTTTATCGCCCAGCTTAGTTTTAACTTCATCAAAGGTCTGTTGCCGCCCTTCTTTTATTTCATCGACGCGGATAATGTGGGAGCCGAACTTGGTTTTGACTACCTGACTTATTTCTTTTGGTTTCAGGGAAAAGGCCACATCGGAAAATTCCTTGACCATTTTTTCCCGGCTGAAGAATCCCAAGTCTCCACCCCTGGTCTTGCTTGGGCCGGTTGAAAATTCCTTGGCCAGAGTCGCAAAGTCTTCTCCTTTAAGGAGCTTTTGGCGTACTTCTTCTGCCTGTTTCTGGTCTTTCAGCAGGATGTGGCGGGCTTTGACCTGTTTCGGCTGCTGGAATTCCTTGAGGTTCTTATCATAATAGGATTTAAGCTCAGCATCGCTGATATCCTTGATTTTACGACTGATTTCCTGGTCCAACAAAGCGGCAACCACTATTTTTTTTCTGAATGCTTCAATCTGTTTCTTGACTATCGGGTTGTCCAGCATCTTTTGCCGCATCCCTTCCTGATAGATGATAGTGCGGGTTACCAGGGTGTCAAGAAATTCTTTCTGCATGGCCGGGTCAGCCGCCATTTGCCGGTACTGTGGCGGCAGGCTGTTTATTTCCTCTTTGAAATCAGCCATGGTAATCTTTTGACTGCCGATGGTGGCCAGGATTGTTGTGGCATCGTCTCCAGCCCAGAGGAAAGATGGAATCATAAAAAGCATGATGCATAATGATGCTAGGGATAATTTGATCGTTTTTGGATATTTTACGCTTCGATTCTGCATTGAATATACTCCTCATAATTAGGTTACATGGTTTTTATTTCAGCTGCTATTATTTCCAGTTATAGAGGAAAAGGGAGGCTATCAGGTTAAAAGATTTTTTGCAATAGGTTTTGAGCCCAGGGGAACAGGTCTTCGGGGTCAATTGACTGACGGATAATGAGGCCGTTATTGGGAGTGAGTTGATAATTTCCCGGTTCTGTTTGGATCAATGACATGATCTTATTAATATCCGGTTTTGATTCAGGGCTGAAATGAATGGCAACCCGGTTTTTTGCTACTTCAAAAAAATGGATATGATATTCCATCAGGAGAATTTTTAATTTCCTGAGGTTGAATAACTCCTGTGTTTCTCCGGGCAGGGAGCCAAAACGGTCCATCAGCTCATCTTCCAGTTCATACAGGGACTGGTAATCAGAGCAGGTGGAAACTCGCTTGTAAGTTTGGAGCCTTAGTGAAATATCGGTGATATAGTTTGTGGGAATGTAAGCTGGCAGGTTTATTTTCAGCTCAGGCTCAACCTGCCTTTTGACTGGTTCTCCCCGGCGCTCCGCCACGGCTTCGGAAAGTAAATCCTGATACAGTTCATAACCGATGGCGCTGATGTGTCCCGATTGACTTTTTCCCAGCAGATTACCAGCTCCCCTTATTTCCAGATCCTGCATGGCAATGCGAAAGCCGGCTCCTAGGTCGCTGGCTTCGGCAAGGGCGCTCAATCGTCGGCGGGCATCATTAGGTAATTGGTCTAGAGCCGGAACCAGCAGATAGGTATAGGCCTTTTTCTGAGACCGGCCAACCCGGCCACGAAGCTGATAGAGTTGAGCCAGACCGAATTTATGTGCTTTATTGATAATCATGGTGTTGACATTGGGTATGTCGAGTCCGGATTCAATGATGGTGGTACATAAAAGCAGGTCAAATTCATGGCTGGCAAAAGCCATCATCACTTTTTCCAGAGCGGCGGCTTTCATTTGTCCATGAGCGATTTCGAGTTTTATCTCGGGAAGCAGGTGACGAAGGTGGGCGGCCATGGCCTCAATGGTTTTGACCGCATTATGAACAAAAAATATCTGTCCTCCCCGACCGATTTCCTTGGCTACGGCTTCTTTAATGATACTTTCATCATAGGCTGCTATATAAGTTCGTACTGCCAGTCGGTCACGAGGTGCGGTAGTGATGGTACTCATGGTTCTCATGCCGGACAATGACATCTGTAAGGTTCTTGGTATAGGAGTGGCGCTCATGGCCAGGACATCAATGTGCTGCTTGAGGGAGGTGATCTTTTCTTTATGGCGGACGCCGAATTTGTGTTCCTCATCCAGAACCAGTAGCCCCAGATCTTTGAAGCGGACATCCAGCTGTAAGAGACGATGGGTGCCAATGATGACATCGACTGTTCCTCGGCTAAGCCTTTCAATGATTTCACGTTGTTCGCGAGGAGTTTTAAATCGGCTTAACATTTCTACCACGATAGGATAGGGAGCGAATCGCTGGCAAAAAGTACTATAGTGCTGCTGGGCCAGAATAGTGGTGGGGACCAGGATAGCTGCCTGCTTGCCGCTGGTGACTGCCATGAAAACCGCCCGAATAGCCACCTCGGTCTTGCCGTAACCTACATCACCACAAATCAGGCGATCCATGGGTCGATCGGCTTGCATGTCATGGATAACATCAGAAATGGCCTGTCCCTGATCTAAGGTTTCCTCATAGGCAAAACTGGCTTCAAATTCCTCGAAAATGGAATCCGGGTTTGGATAGGCATAGCCATGTTCAACTTGACGGCTGGCATAAAGATCAATTAATTCCACCAGGAAATCATCAATGGCTTTTCTGGCCTTGATTTTTACCCGGTCCCACTGGCTGCTTCCCAGTTTAGTAAGCTTTGGTGGTTGTTCACTGCTGCCATGATAGGTATGGATCAGGTTGAAACGATCAACCGGGACATAGATCAGGTCACCGCCCTGGTATTCCAGAATCAGGTAATCATTAGTGATCCCTTCTACCTCCAGTGTTTGTAAGCCTTTATAAATGCCGATGCCATGATCAAAATGAGTAATATAACTGCCGGGTTTCAGAGTGGTAAAATCATCAAAGAAAGCTTTTTGCTCCTGTGCCGGTCGGGCTTTGGTGCGAACAACCTTTTTAGTCCCGAAAATATCCGTTTCAGTGAGAATAATGATTCGTTCATCGAAGAGTCTGGTCCCTTGGCTTAAAGGTACCTGAAGGAGAAAGATGCCTCCAGAGTCGGGCATCTGTTTGAAAATGGCAAGAGGACAGGTTCCGGTGCTGAAAGGAAGATGGTACTCAGTAAACAGGTGCTTGATTCGTTCGATACCGGACGGGCTTTTGCAGCAGTAAACAATCTGTTGTTTTTGTTTGAGCCAGCCGCGAAGAATTCCTGCCGCCGGAGCGAACAGGCCTTCCTGTTGCTGCGTTACCACCCTTAAAATTGCATCTCGTAGATCACGATTTGACTGGCTGTTACACTCCAGTGTTTTTCCGTTTTCCAAATCATCCTGAAAATTCCGGTGAACAATAAGTTGCCCTCTGGTGGGGAAAATTTCTTCCAGATCCTTGATATCTTTAAGGTATTGTGTTGGTGGAAAGCCGAATTTATGCCGTTCTCTGGTTTTGTCATAGGCATCAACCAGGAGGCTATGCAAGGTGGAGATTTTTTCGTTCAGTTGTGGCGGATTGATAAAAATAGGTGTTGCCTTCTTGAGATAACTTCCAAGGTCATGCCAGGTGGGATGTATTGCCGGCAGCAGGCTGTCAATACCGGGAAAACTGGGGTTTTGATCCAGCTTCTTATAGATGGTTGTTATGTCAATATGTGGATCATTAAGGGAAATGAATTGTCCTTTCAGCCTTTCCTTTATCATCTGACGTTTTGCTGGCAACAGGATTTCATGGGCCGGGGCGATGATCAGTGATTCCAGCTCTTCCGACTGGCTTTTTTGGGATGCTGGATCAAATGGCCTGATTGATTCAATTTCATCACCAAAGAAATCAAGCCTTAGGGGGAGGTCTGAAAGTGGTGAAAAAATATCAAATATACTTCCCCGGATACTGAAATCACCTGGTTCATCTACTGTTGGAACCCGTATATAACCAAGCTCATAGAGTTTTTTAGCAAGTTGTTCACGATTAATGGTGTCCCCCCAGTTGAGGGAGAAAAAACGCGCGTAAAATGAGGCCGGATCTATCATCCGGTCTATCAATGCGGTGATGGAGGTGAAGAGAATATAATTGTTTTCCTGCCTGATTTGGTGGAGAGCCTTGATGCGATCCTGCTCGACACTGATCAGAGGCAGTACTTGTTGATATGGCAGTCGTTGCAGTGGCGGAAAATTTATAATTGGGTGCTGTGGTGACCTGAAACCCATGATCTTCTGATAGCCGGCAACATCGCGGCTGAGCTCAAGGCTATGCTGGTATTCTTCGGTGATAATGATCAGGGGTTTGTCAACGTGACCAGCCAGTAAAGCAAAAAACAGCGCTGGAGCAGACCCTCTCAGACCGGATATGTCAATGCGCTGTCGGGAATTTACTTGTTCTGCTACGGTAGTTAGCTGATGGGAAAATGGCATTGGAGTGTTTTAGTGACAGCTGAAAGTCAGGATTGCTTCTTCGACCCGTTTTATATCAACCCTGGTATTCCAGCAGGGGCCATTGGGACGTTGATTAAGAATGCCGTAGACCGGCAAAGGGTAGGTATCATGGATGCCGCTGGTCAAATCCCGTTCGCAGGCTACGGCAATGATCAGCCTTGGGCGATAATCTTTCACAATCTTACGGGCCAGAGTGCCGCCGGTGGCTACCGCAATCTTTGTTCCATATTTGTGGGCTAATTCCAGCAAATCCTTAATGTTGCATAAGCCGCATTGTTTGCAGTTTTCGATATTATTGGTTATTTTCTGCTGGCAATCAGCCAGCTGTAGGCAATGTGGCAGGAGCAGCAGAATCTTTTCCGGTGGCAGGTGAAGATGCCGGGACAGGATGAGCTGGTTGTTGATTTCAATGAAGGACTTTTTGATGCTCTCCCGGGAAACGCCGAATAGACGGCCGATGACAATCATCATTGGTAGAAAAACCTTGATCATCAGGCCTCTAAGTTTGCGGCCGAAAGGTAGTTCTTTCCCCAGGGACACCGTCAGGACCAGCAGAATCATGATGGTGCTGAAGACTACAAAAAAAATCCCAACCAGTATCTGGGCCATGAGTGGTAAGACTGGATTGAGCTGTCGGAGCCCAACCGTTCCAACCCAGCCGAGGATATTGACTATCACCAGCACTATAATAAAGGTCAGAATCAGCAGCCCAAGAAAAAGGCGTTTTTTAGAAGGGAATTCTGTTTCAGAGGTCATGGTGATAAAACTTTTTCCTGGGAGTTAAATTGTTCTCCGGTGGTTACATGATTGCCCCGGAGAAAATCACTGGCATTTTGGGGCCGCCGACCTTCTGGTTGAACTCTGGTAATCTGAATAAATCCACTGCCACAGGCGGTGTAAAGCTGATGGCCATGTATCCAGATGGCTCCAGAAGTTAGTGGTTCAAGCGGATTCTTTGTCGTCAATGTCGCCATGAGGATCTTTAGTCGTTTTCCCCGCCAGAAAGTATACGTGCCTGGCCAGGGATTTAACGCCCGTATCCGCCGTTCAAGCTCATGGGCATCCTGGTTCCAGTTCAGCAGGCCGTCATGTTTATGAAGTTTTGGGGCGTAAGATGCTTTATCATTTTCCTGAGGGATAGGTTTGAGCAAACCGGCCTGCCACTTTTTCAGGGTTTCCCAGGCCAGTTCAGCTCCTAGGTTTTGCAGCTTTTCCGTCAGCTGGGTGCTGGTTTCGGATGCCTTGATTTCGCTTTTTCTCTGGAGCAGAATATCGCCGCAGTCAATTTCGTCAGCCAGCAACTGGGTCGTAACCCCGGTAACTTCATCCCCCTGGAGCAGACTCCAGATAATGGGTGCCGGCCCTCGGTAGGCCGGGAGCAGTGAAGGATGTAAGTTGATGGATGACTGGCGGGGAAGGGTAATCAGGGAATGAGGAATTAACTGGCCGTAATCAATGACTACCAGGAAATCGGCAGCGAATTTGGAACATATTTCCATATCTGCCTGGCTTCCAAGCTTCTCTGGGGTGATGACAGATAAGCCCAGTTCCAAGGCCCTCAGTTTGATCGGGGTGGGGTGGTATTGGCGACCGCGACCTCGACGGCGATCCGGTTGGCTGACAACCAGCAGGTTTTCTGCCGGTAGATTGGCCGCCATGATCTCCAGAGAAGGGAGAGCGAAGGTGCCGGAGGCAGCCAGAATGACTTTCATGGCTGCTGCATTTTTCTTTTTTTTAGTTTACGCAGATAAATATCCCGCTTCAAAGAACTGATGCGATCGATGAAGAGAATGCCGTTCAAGTGGTCAATCTCATGCTGCAGGACGATGGCGAAAAGTCCCTCGGCAGTAAATTCGATTTCTTTTTCATCCAGTGTTACCCCCCTGACCAGAACTTCGGCATAGCGAGGAACTTCTGCGGTAAACTCAGGAACACTGAGACAGCCTTCATCGATGGCATTATGTCCTTCCCCGCTGACGATGACTGGATTGATCAGGGTGATGAGATTGACTTTCTCCGCTTTGCCCGGGTCCGCAACAATCAGTCGTTGGGAAACGCCAATCTGGGGTGCGGCCAGGCCGATGCCGGAAGCGGTGTACATGGTTTCCACCATGTCGGCTGCCAATGTATGGATCTGTCCATCGATGTTGGCAATCTCATCAGCTTTCCGGGCCAGAACCTGCTCTGGGTAGACACAAATTTTATGGAATGACATTTTTCAAGGTAGCCTTTATGTTCCCGGCCAGGACCGGTTTAGTAGAAAAAAGATAAGGAGTAAAAAATCCTTATCTGATCGTAGGTTAATATAATAAGTGAAGAGCCTAAATGTCAATGGTATTTTGTCCCAGCAGTGTCCGGTGAAAGTTGCATACTGTCAA
>Ga0307990_1000277_pt1 | contig 49085 bp, 36 predicted proteins | sample EllFjometagen129_FD_203168 | JGI IMG/M metagenome (GOLD analysis project Ga0307990, IMG submission 203168) | Marine microbial communities from Ellis Fjord, Antarctic Ocean - #129 | ecosystem: Environmental > Aquatic > Marine > Unclassified | place: Southern Ocean | collected 2014-10-08
TTCAGATACACCCCAGGCCGCCATCTCCAGAGCCAATGGAGTAAGATCAGCCAACCTGATCTCGGGCTGGCTAAATTCGGCCAGAGCCGATTCATCACCCTTCGACCACATTCTATAACAATAACCTGGACCCTCACGAGCGGCCCGGCCTCGACGCTGGTCGGCCGCCGCCCGACTGATTCTGACGGTCTCGAGACGACCCATACCCCGCGCTGGATCAAAACGCATAATCCGCCGCCAACCACTGTCAACCACAACCCGCACCCCGGGAACCGTCAAACTCGATTCCGCAATATCAGTAGCCAGAACGATCTTGCGCCCCCCATCTCTGGAAACAGAAAAAGCCCGCTCTTGCAGATCTTTGGGCAACGCCCCATAAAGCGGGATGATATCGATCTCAGGCTCTAGTGACGGCGTCTCTTTCAATTGCCGGACAACTCGACAGAGCATTTCAGAGAGGCGACGGATCTCTCCAGCGCCGGGCAGAAACACCAAAATATCACCAGAGGTCTCGTCTAAGGCTTTAGTTACGGTCCGGGCAACAGCGGGCAAAGAGAGTTTTGCTAAACTACTTTCAGAATGAAAAGTCGTTACTGGAAAAAGCGACGCCTGAGCTTCCAACAGCGGCGCACCACCGAGAAAATCGGCAATCTCCCGGGCCGCCAAGGTCGCTGACATAACCATCAATTTCAGTTCAGGTCGCAACAGTTCCTGCACCTGCAACGTGAAAGCCAAGCCGATATCAGCCTGGAGGTGACGTTCGTGAAACTCATCAAAGATCACCAGACCATAAGCACTCAAATCTGGATCATTCTGCAAATAACGGGTCAAAACACCTTCGGTCACGACTTCGATCTTAGTCCGAGGACCAACAACACTCTCATGCCGGACCCGAAAACCAACGGTCTCCCCGACCTTTTCACCCAAAAGATCGGCCATCCGCCGGGCTGCCGCCCGAGCCGCCAGACGGCGCGGTTCCAACATCACAATCTTTAAACCATCAAGCCAGGTCTCGTGGCGCAGCAAAAGCGGTAACAGTGTGGTTTTCCCGGAGCCCGGCGGCGCCTGCAAAACCACCCGTGATTGGGCATGCAACTGCTGTCGTAACTCAGGCAAGAGTGCAAGAACCGGAAGATCTCGAACATCTTCACGATCAAGAAAAATATCTTTTTGAACCATCATTGTCGAGTTAACGCTCTATATAGGCGGGGGAGTTTATCAGGCAATTGTTTGACATCCGCAATAACGGTGTGGTGGACGTCACCGTAGAGGTTGTCGAGATGGGGGGAGTTGACCGCGTTGACAGTGATCGCATGGACATGAATAAAAGCGCTGCGGCTTTCACGAATGGCACTGCGGGAATCGGCAATCGCATATTCGTTGCTGTAATCCTGATCGTTGGGGAGACCGTCGCTCAGGATAATCATCAGTTTGACGCGGGCCGGGTAATTTTTGAGTTCGTGGGCAGCATGTCGAATAGCGGGCCCCATGCGCGTGTTTTTTTCCGGCCGCACTCCCCCAATACGCCCTTTAACCGCATCATTCAAGGGTTCGCTAAAGCCTTTGAGATAGAAAAATTCGGCCGCCATGCGCCCGGAACCGGAAAACCCGGCCATCGCATAATCGTCACCGACCCGTTCCAGAGCTTCGCAAAAAAGGACCAGAGCCTCTTTTTCAACCGCAAGAATACTCTTACCGCCACCGTCACTAACCATTTTGCGGGTCGAACTCGAGAGATCCACCAAAACAAAAACCGCAACATCGCGATCAATCTTTAAACGTTTACGATAGAGCCTATCATTCGGTGTAATTCGCATTTTGCGGTCGATGGCATACTCTAAAAGGGCATCGTAATCGAAAGCATCCCCTTCCGGCCAGCGCCTTAAAATCTGGATAGCTTCAGGCCTTATCAACTCAAAATTACGCCGGATACGCCGGATCAGGCCGCGATGATCGGCGATCGCGTCCTGATAGAAAGCAGCATCCCCGCCAACCCGACGGTGCTCAAGCAATTTCACATGATTACGCAAATAATCATTGAGACGATAATCCCACTCATCATACCAGAAAGTCGGAACCTGCTCATCCTCATCAAAAACCGCCGCCGCGGCCGCACCTTCGGGAAAGAGCTCTTTAAGATCAAGCCCCGACGGGAGTTTGGAGATATTTTCCCCACTGCGATCACGGAGTTTGCCGGATCTTTCCAAGAGTTGCCGTAAAATCTCCGGCGTCAGCTTAAGATTATCATCCCGCAAAAGCTCCTTAAGGTCACCCTTATCAACAAAAACCCCCTTTTCAGCCAGCTTATCACGCCAGCAATGAGCTTTTTTTTCACTCTCCTGATGGGCCAGATAGAGCAGATCAAAACGCAGACGGCGACCGCAAGGAAACCGGAAAGCAATAAAATTATCATCCGCTGCCACCACACCGGCAACCCGATCATAAACCTTTACAACCCAGTCGGCAACCGCAGCAACGCTGGCAGCCTTACTTTTTAAAGCCCCAGCCTCCGCCACCAAATCATCAACCAAAGTCAGTAACCCAGGCTCGACCCCAAGGTGGTTTTCCTGATCCGGTTTTCCCAAAACCATTGCTATATAGAGATAACGGGCCAAGCGCTCCCCGACTGTAGCCGGGGGAGCCGCCTCAGGCAATCTCCCGGTCACAAGCTCGGCCCGATTAGCAAAACCGGGATAGAAACGCTCTAAAAAAAACCGCACCCGGACAAATTCGCCCAGATTGAAAAGTTTTTCGGCCAGTTGCGGAGAGGGGAAGAGGGCAAAGAAAGCATAATAATCGGAAAATGCAAATTCCGCTGGAGGCTCTCCGCCAAACCCCGGCAGCAGACCTGTAATTTCGCTCTGCTGACGGTGCCAGCCCACAAAATCAAATTCAAAGCTTTGCGCCTCAATAAAGGCCAGCTCTAGACCGGCAAGCAATCGATAAAAATTTTTATTCCCGGCAACATCATCTCCCAGCTCCATCTCAGCGGGAAGAAAAATCTTTTTACCATCCGTACAACAAGCCGCCTCGCAAACCATTGAACTGCGGGGAATTTCGCGCAAAGGTCGCACCGCCAGAGCCCGGCCGCCCCGCGCCTGAAGATAACGCTGTAAAGCGGTAATTTGCGCACTCAAAGGCACCATGGTCTGCAACTGGCGATAAAGTTCACGCCCGGAGATCGCCTCCAGCCCTAAGAAACGGCGGCGGCGCTCACCCTGATCGTCACCTTTTAGAGCAGCATCGACAAATTCAACCAGATGACACTCTTTGAGAAAACCTAAACCCCGCTCCAAACCCCGTAAAAAGGGGCGCGCCAAACCATAGTCAAGCGCGACCACCCGCCCCAACTGATCAGCCTGCCAGACCCTTTTTGCCGCCGCCATCCCATCTATCCCGGCGACCAGATGTTCAACCAGGCGGATCAGTTTTTTCTCTGCAACCCCCTGCTCAAAGGCAGCAATCACCATCTTCGCATAGAACTTTGCAACCGGCACACCGCCGACCGCAAGCAATGTCAACAAACCATTGCTCACCTGCCCCAACAGATAAGGCCCCCAGGGGCCCAGATCACGAAAGAGACGACAGCTATAGTCATAGAGCAAAGGCTCTCGAGCAATGCAGATTTTAACAAACTTTTCCGCCGCCGATGCCGCCAGAATCGGCGTAATCACCCCTGCGGCCGCCACCGCAGCAGCGTATTTTTCAAGCTCGCTACCGGCACCTTCCACCAACAACTCTACAAATCCTTCAAGCAAACGTCTTCCAACCTCGGGCCGCTGCCGTAACCAGAAGACCGCAATCTCAACAATTTGACGCAGATCAACATCATCAATTTGCAGATCCTGGCGCTCAAACTCAGACCAGAGCTTCTCCGCCAAATCGGCATCAAGTTGAAAAAGAGGATCTAAGGTGCTTAAATATCTACTAACGGACATAAAAAACTCAACACACTCTTCCAATCATCCGAAAATATCGGAGATAATCTCATCCAGGGTTGCCAGGAGACCGAGATCATCGGTCAAAGGCTGGGCGATGGCGGCTTTGCAGGCCCGGGCGGGATCGATACCGCGCCGGATCATCTGTCCGGCATAGATCAAGAGCCGGGTTCCAGCACCCTCGGCCAGCCCCTGTTCCCGGATCTGACGGATCTTACCGGCAAGATGGACCAACCTTGTCGCTTCACTAATATCAATGCCACTCTCCTGGGCAACAATCGCACTTTCAGCCTCAGCTTCCGGGTAGTCGAACTCTAACGCGATAAAACGTTGTCTAGTGCTTTGTTTAAGATCTTTCAAAACCGACTGGTAGCCGGGATTGTAGGAGACCACCAACTGAAAATCAGGATGTGCCTTGACAACCTCACCACGTTTATCAATTGGCAACAACCGCCGATCATCTGCCAGCGGATGAATGACCACGGTCGTATCCTTACGCGCCTCGACCACCTCATCAAGATAACAGATCGCCCCACCCCGCACCGCTTGCGTCAAGGGCCCATCCATCCAGACAGTTTCATCGCCAGTCAAAAGATAACGTCCCACCAAATCGGCGGCAAAAAGATCCTCGTGACAGGAGACCGTCACCAACGGCCGCCGCAAACGCCAGGCCATATACTCAACAAATCTCGTCTTACCGCAACCGGTCGGCCCTTTCAACATCACCGGCAAACGCTCCTGACAAGCGGTCTCAAAAAGTTTCACCTCGTCGACCACCGGCAGGTAATAAGGCTCATCAGTTATCAAATAATCGGTTAACGGTTTAATTTCCAACATTGTAAAAACCCCTTATAAGCATTGCGAAAGGCCCCGGCCTCTCGCAATCGAATTAAATCCCCAAATCATCCAGCGGGCTGACCACCCCCTGGCCTCCTTTGAAGAAGTCTGTCCTTTTCCAGCTGATTCTGCAAAAAAGGAATAGTAGAAACTGAGAAGGTCGTCAACCTCTCTTTATCACCTTTCCCTCCTCTGACAGTTAACTGCTTCATGGAAAAATCAATGTCATGGACTCGCAGACGCAAGGCCTGGTTTTGAGTTGCTGGAGCAACCTTACCATAAACCGCAAGGTGAGGCAAAAAATCTTCAACCTTGCGCTCTTTACCTTCCAGTAATTCCCGACTCTCTTACATTTCATGAAAATGGATATAGCGCTTGATCCAATCAGCATATGACCGTTCAGTATGGATGGAGTAATACCGCCACCGCATCACATTATAAAACTCATCCAACAACTTCGGTTTATCCGGGTTACCACTAGAATTTTTAATTGACATCCCACAACCTGCAATATATACAGATATTACATTTAATACTAAACATAAGGCGAAAACACCATAAAATGACTTATATATCAACTTATCAGGTCAAATAGACCTGATAATATATATGTTATACATAATCTCGATTCGAGAAGGTGCTAATAGTGGAATCTTTTTACACTGGTGAAGACGGTGAGTTTCATTACTATAAGCTGCGAGAGAAAAGTGGCCCAAACACTATCTATGTCTCTAAACTAACCGAATTCACAAATAGCTTTACCGGTGAAAAAACTAGTAAGCGAGATATTAGAAAGGTTTTTGGAGAACAGGAATCCTGTGAGATTGTACGTGTAAAGGGTGAGTTTATTTTACGCTGTTCCCCGACGGGACGTGACCAAATAAAAATCATTGTTCACGAAAACGATAATAATAAAATTGGGTTCGTACTACAGAAGTTTAGAGGAGATACCGGCAATCCTATAAAAAAAACTAGTTTCAGTTTCTACGATAATGAATTTCATGAGTTACTAGAGTTCTTAAATCTTGTACGATTTATAGATCTTTCTGATACGTCCAATTTCAAATTAAGCCTATCAAACCTCAGAGAAAAAGTTCTTGTAGATAGATCTGATAAGGAGCTAATAGATTCATTGTCCTCTCTCCAAGGAGATGACCGAGTTCACTTTCTGGAAAAGATACGAGAAAGCGCACTTACAAGACAAGATTTGGATATCTTATCAGGTAGAAAAAATGGCTTAACGCTTTTTCATCAAAAGCTATATGTAGAGCAGGACTGGGATGAGTCTAAATGGCAGAATTTCTTTGCTCAGAACACTTGGATATTCGGATACGGATTAGATTACAGGTTTCTTTCTATATTGCAAAAAGAGGCTGCAGTATCTAATATCGATCTAGACGGGAAGAATACAGTAAATAGCGATTTTCTAATGGGTAGCACAGATTTTACCGTGTTAGTCGAGCTAAAGAGACCTGATACATTACTATTTGAAAATAGCAAAAATCGCTCACATAGCTGGAGGCTTTCACAGTACCTAATGCATGCGGTTTCCCAGATTTTAGCTCAAAAAGGAGCTTGGGAAATAAAATCATCGCAAACTAACTATGATGATAATGGGAACCTTATTAACCAGAAGACTAGTGATCCAAAGGCGATACTTATTATTGGCAGAAAAGATCAAATAGAAGATAATCCGAGAGATTTCGAGATTAAGCAGAAGACGCTTGAGTTGTATCGAAGAGATTCACGAAATGTTGAAATACTTACATATGACGAGCTATATGAGCGTGCGTATTATATTGTTAATCAAGAATTGCCAAAAAATGTATAACAAATTTTGTCAGTTGACATTTTGGACTACGCTCCGTTTTGGGGTGGCTACGCCACTTTACCCCAAAACGGAGCGTAGTCCAAAAGAAACAGAAACGGAGACAGCCACTGATTAATATAGATAATGGGGTCAAATCTTTATTCTTGACAGAGACCTCGTCACATTAAGGTTGCCAAGAATAAAGATTTGACCCCAAAACACCCCAAAACACCGAAATACACACCGAAATACACACCGACGACCAGCAAACCCAAGCAAGAATTTGAGATGATAATCTAGATGGTTGAATTTGTTGGCGTCCCCAAGGGGATTTGAACCCCTGTCGCCGCCGTGAAAGGGCGTCTCATTGAGTACTCCGCCAGTATTTTCAGTGAGTTACAGATCATCAAGAGGCATTAAAGCACAACAAAAACCACCAGAAAAACCACCAAGCAAGCCACCAAACATGAAAATTATAAATGCTGATTCAAATAAGAAGATCACACCAAAGGATTTGAACCACCGACCACCTGAACCCCATGCGGATCACCTATGGCATAAAACCCTTTATTTTAAGCTATTAAAGGGTTTCCCTTTCTACACAATACACTTTAAAACCACACATTGATTTTGTTCGTGCCGCAGATTGCTTCCAACAAAGAACCAGCACCCCATAAAAAACTACCAACAAAAACTTCCCTCTATCTAAAACAAAAACCGAGTCAATAGGCTTTGCGTCTACGACCCGGTTATATATTTTGCTGCTCATAGCTAAAGGTGTTTGGTCAATATACGTAACACTTATGGTATATTCGCAGATAAGGTTAAGTGTTGGGATATAACAATTCCCTTGAGATTTGCTGTGGCAATCTCAATATATTTCAATCGAGTCTGATCCTGGTTACTTTTTTCTTGGCTTTGCCCGCACCTCCTCGGTTGGGGTCAGTGCTTGACAATTGGCGGTCTGAGGTGATCGCGTATGCCGAAATCTTAGCCCGTCAATTGTCAAACTTTAACCCTGTCGAAGGGGGCGAAGCAATGGCCGTGGTGTTCTCGATATCCATTGAAGTTAGAGGATGCCCAAACGTTGTCTTGTCACGGATAAAGATTTGACCCCATCGCCTTTCCTCTATATATTTAATGGCCCTCTATGTTCTCTTTAAAATAACTTTCCTCATTATCTACAATAATAAGGATTAAATTTTAATTTTTCATTGCATTTTGGGCATTTGCTTAAAAGACTGGGGTTGTTCCAGACTTCTTTGGGTAAGTCTAAGCAGGGGGATTGTTCAGGTCTAAGTTTCGTTTTTTTGGTAATTTCAATGATTGTATTCAAAATGGAGTCTGTCGGTGTGAAGCGGTGTCCACATAAAGGGCAATCCGCTGTAACCGGCATATAACGCAAGAGTTCAAAATCCCATATTTTGAGGACGGTTACAAAAGCATTACCAGGATTAAGTAATTTTTTACTGGCATTTAATATATGAGTTTCTCCTGAATACGTTCCTATAAAAATTCCACCGGGAAAAAATTCAATAACAAGAATAGAAGATGAAGACGGGTAACTCGCAAGTTTTACTCCACTATCCAGGTCCCACAGGATGCAGGTTTTATCATCAGACCCTGAGATGGCCCTTTTACCGTCTGGGGAGATGGATACGGCATCTACCATTTCAGTATGTCCCTTGAGGGTTTGGAGTGCCGCTCCTGTTTGAAGGTCCCACAGGATGCAGGTATTATCATCAGACCCTGAGATTGCCCGTTTCCCGTCAGGGGCGATCGATACGGAATTGACCCCGTCAGGGGTGTCCAATACGGAATAATTGACCATTTTAGTATGTCCCTTGAGGGTTTGGAGTTTCTCTCCTGTTTGAAGGTCCCAAAGGATGCAGGTATTATCATCAGACCCTGAGATTGCCCTTTTCCCGTCAGGGGTTATCAATACGGATATGACCCAGTTAGTATGTCCCTTGAGGGTTTGGAGTTTCTCCCCTGTTTGAAGGTCCCACTGGATGCAGGTTTTATCAGAAGACCCTGAGATTGCCCTTTTCCCGTCAGGGGTGATCGATACGGAATCGACCCGGTTAGTATGCCCCTTAAGAGCTTGGAGTGCCTCTCCTGTTTGAAGGTCCCACAGGATGCAGGTTTTATCATCAGATCCTGAGACGGCTTTTTTCCCGTCAGGGGTAATCGATACGGACTTGACCTCATCAGTATGCCCCTTGAGGGTTTGGAGTTTCTCTCCTGTTTGAAGGTCCCACAGGATGCAAGTATTATCATCAGACCCTGAGATTGCCCGTTTCCCGTCAGGGGTTATGGATACGGACTTGACCTCATCAGTATGCCCCTTAAGAGCTTGGAGTGCCTCTCCTGTTTGAAGGTTCCACAGGATGCAAGTATTATCATCAGACCCTGAGATTGCCCGTTTCCCGTCAGGGGTGATCGATACGGAATCGACAGTTTCAGTATGCCCCTTGAGGGTTTGGAGTTTCTCTCCTGTTTGAAGGTCCCACAGGATGCAGGTTTTATCAAAAGACCCGGCGGAGACGGCCCATTTCCCGTCAGGGGTGATCGATACGGACAAGACTTCAGAAGAATGCCCCTTGAGGGTTTTGAGTGCCTCTCCTGTTTGAAGTTCCCACAGGATGCAGGTTTTATCCGTTGACCCTGAAATGGCACGTTTCCCGTCAGGGGTTATGGATACGGATGTGACATAATCAGTATGTCCCTTGAAGGTTTGGAGTTTCTCTCCTGTTTGAAGGTTCCACAGGATGCAGGTTTCATCATAAGACCCTGAGATTGCCCGTTTCCCGTCAGGGGTTATCGATACGGACTCGACAGCTTCAGTATGCCCCTTGAGGGTTTGGAGTTTCTCTCCTGTTTGAAGGTCCCACAGGATGCAGGTTTTATCCCCAGACCCTGAGATGGCTCTTTTTCCGTCAGGGGTGATCGATACGGACTCGACGTCTCCAGTATGTCCCTTGAGGGTTTGGAGTGCCTGGGGCATTGGATTCCAGGGTGGACGTGTGAGTTGGCTACGAAGAAGCAGAGATTGGCGAATTTCAGGTGAGTCGGTTTCTGCCGCCTCACCTACAGGACCAGTATTTGTGTAATTCCAGGCTTGCTGGGTGGCAAAACAAGGAAAATCCATGGCATAATCTTGCAGGTTATTGGCTTCATTCCCAAGGAAATTGATAAATGCGTTTAAACGATCCAGACGATTCGGATTGGTTTTAATCCTTTTTATCTCTTCATTAATTTTTTCTTTAGACCAGGGTGGTTGACTTTGAGGAATATCAAGCTCTTTAATTTCTCCTTTGGCATAGGCAATTAAATCCCTGATGTATTTCTCCACCCCTTCCTGTCCTTCTTTTTTCTGTCTAATATTTTCTTTATTATCCGGAATTACAGTTAAAACATCGTTATAGTCCTTGACCAGATCATAGGTCAGTTTTGCTGCACTTTTGGCTTGAATAAAATTCAAATCACAGAGCAAATCGGTTACATTATCCCACAATTTTGCATGGAAACAATGAGATGGAAGGTTTTTTATAAAATAGAGATGAAGAGTTTTTAAATCATGTTGGTACTGTTGGTATCCAAAGTTGGCAAGTAAGGGATGGCCTTCTCTGATACTGACATAATATGGACCTGCACTATTTTCATTATCCAGCCAGTCGATTATTGATTTATGATAAGGCCTGATAGTTTCTTTCCCATCCTTTTTTGTAATTGGAAATAATGAACCAAGAGTCCTAGTAAAATCTCTTAACTCCTCATCCTGCCATTTAAACAGGTGCTGGAGAATCTCCAAGGGCAACGGTTCCAGAGCTGCAAGGATTGAACGTAAGGCAGAGCGGATCTCTATTTTAAATTTTTCCTGATCCGGAAACTGCCTTTTAAAGAACTGCCAGAATATTTCACCTAATCCTTTTGGAAATTCTTCCAGACGGTCAAGGGATAAAAAACCTTTTTCTATATCATCACAGACCCTTTCAACATAGAGGAACACCCCTTCGCTCTTATCCAGAATCTGTTCTACCAGACTATCTGCATCTAAATGATCTTTTAATTTTGAAGCAAGCATTGTATTTAAATAAAGACGAATGTCATCACGGTTGTTTTCGGTTTCTGTATCTAAAATAAAGGGATTTAATCCCTGAAGAGGATCGGTTACTGATTTTTCCGGTCTGCTGGTGATAATCAATCCAAGCCAGTCCGGCAATCTGCCTGCATCTCTGGCCAATAACTCTACCAAAGGATTTTTGCCATCAACTGAGGCTTCATCAAGGGCATCAATCAGGATAAGATACCGTTCCCTGCCTCCGTCAATAGATGAACGGAGAGGATCTGCAAGGAGATAATCAAAAAGTTCTGATGATCTTTTTTTATCCAGATCTTTTATCTCAGGTAAGGTTAATAAAAGACTCCGATAATCCGGTAATCTTGTTGCCAACTGAAAAGCCAGACTGCGGATAACTCGGCCTGCATCCCGGTGATCAGGTTTATCCCACTCACAGAACTGCGCAGCAATAATCCTGTCACGACCAAAATGGGATAATTGCGCCGCAAAGGCACTTTTACCCACTCCGGGAGCACCGGTCAACCAGAAGACACGGGAATTTTTATTATTATTACTCCAGCCTTCAACTTCTTCTTTTAACCACTCCCGACCAACAAACCCTCTGCTTAAAAGAGAAGATATCCGGTTATCAGAGGATATAGGTTTAAGATAACCGCTCAGCTTTTCAATCTCACCTGCAAATTGCCTGCTCTCTTTACTCTCCACAATATCAATTATTTCATCAAATTTACTCTTATACCAGGTTTCCCATTGATTTTTATCTGCTGTCTGATTTTCTTTCCAGTCATGCATATCAAGCCATTGAATATGACTGATACTTGCAGGTGTGCTGACTTCCTTCTCACCTTCAACAAGTATGGTTTTTATATTCCCGCCTTTTGCACCAAGGGCAATAGCAATCTCATCCAGGCAAACACCGGGATCCCTTGTAGAATGTTTAGAAAGAAAGGAAATTACCTTATTGCTTTTTAGAATTCCATTAGTAATGGAATTCCGCCAGTCATCTCCCCCCTTAATTTCATGTTCATCAAACCAGACCTTATGGCCTCTTTTTTCCAGATCGTTTTTTATAAGCCGGACAAGTTCTTCATTATTATCATGACCATAGCTGAGAAAGATACGAAGTGCCTCAAAAGATTTTTTAATAGTGAATTTAAAATCACAATCCTCACAAACATATAGTTCCTGTTTTTTACTAAACATCACATATTCCGAAGAACATTTTGGACATTTTCCGTTATCAGCTTCACTACTCAGCATGCTCACATCTATCTCCAGTAGAAATTCTTTTTGAAATAATTAATTGAAAAACGTTTGATTGAAAAATAATAGGTCTTTCCGGGTCAACTTTCCGGGGTCAAATCTTTATCCTTGACAACCTTAAGATGACGAGGCTCCTGTCAAGAATAAAGATTTGACCCCACTATCCACGATTTCTCCCGGTTAAAGCGTATTACCATAAAATCTAAAAAGTTGTAGCAGGAGGCTATTACCCCCAGCTACCCCCACATTACAGATACTCTTACTTTTTCACCCAGATACATCATCGGAACGTAAGCTCGAGACTGAACTTTAAATAATCAAATCTTCAAATAACCAATCACTGTCCTCCGCGAACTGCACGAACATAGTAACTATTTGTCTTAAGGTTGTTGCCCGCGTAGCCGTAGTAGAACTTGACGAACCACGCATAGGTGGTAACGTCGGCGCGGGTGGAGGACGACCAGTAGTAGTTCTTAACGTTAGTAAAAGGATGATCATCCGGCAGTGCAGGATTTACTTGGGTTGGATCGACAAGGCTTTTCAGTTCCTCAACTGAAGGCAGACGCCACCCCCCACGACTGCCAATAATAATATTATAACAGTAAGATTGTGCAGCATACCAATCATAAATAGTTTCGCTGGTGTCTCTTTGCCAGACTAGATCGGTCTCCCGGTCGAGTACGGCTTCGTTATTCATGACCAGCTCAAAACGCTCGGCTGCCGGTATTATCTGGTGCCAGGAGGGCAACACTGCCGGTGTTTGCTTATAGGTCTGGTAAGCAAAACCACCGGTCGCGGAGTTGCCGACAAAAACCGTCACCGCTAACTCTTGGTTGCCAGAGTGAGAAATTATAATAGAGTACATCAACGGCAGGGGGCCAGGATAGATGGTTGAGGTCATCTCGCTATATATTTCTTGCGGTTCTAACGGAGCAAGTTCGGCCGCCCCCATAAACACACCCTCCTGATCAATAAAATCTATTCTTAGATCGCCGGTCGAACTGCTCGCATCAAGATTTTTAATAGCAACGCCGGTCCACCACTGGGTATTGGTAACGGCATACGGCACCTCCACTTCAACCCCATCCGCCCAACTAACGTTAACAAATGTAAACACCACTAAAGCAACGAACAAATAAACCAAGCTTTGACGTAACCGATCTCGTTTCATCGCTAACCTCCTTTTGACCTCCATTATTACAAAACATCACCCGTCCTGCCCTACATTAAAACTTATGATATATCATCAAAACAAAATAGCCGGACTACTTTTCAGAAAGTAGCTCGGCTATCTAGTCAGACATCTGATTTCTCATCTCAACTCTTTCTCAGATTAGCATTGCCTGAGGTTATTTCATTTGCTCATCCCTAAATGTAAGATACAGAATGGTTCAAGTCAAATAGTTAGGTTGGCATATCTTACCACTGCCAACCCCAACCCTTTGGCCATTCCTTAAACTTGAACTTCATCGTAATATACGTAACAAGTCGCAGAACACCTCTACTCTCAATAGAAGGAATGCGAATAGAGCTTACCTCGGGCGATATTAAAAACAAGCCAACTCTCAACTGAGCCATGAAATCTAAAAAATTGCAGCAGGGCAGGTAATAGATCTTATTCTTGGGATCTGTTGCCTTTCACCAAAGATATCGCCTAAACGTTAGCTAAAATTGAACGTTAAATGATCAAATAAACAAACCATCAATCACTGTCCCGACCTTACGGCACGTACATAATGACTATCTGTCTTATCGTAGTAGCTGGCGTTGACGTAACCAAAGTGGAAATCGACGTGCCACGCGAGGCTCGTATTATTGGCATGAGTTGTAGACGACCAATAGCGGGACGACTTGACATTAGTGAAAGAGTGCCCAAGTGGCAACGCTGGATCTTTTCGTGTTCGATCCGTAAGTGTTCTTAGCTCCTCAATTGAAGGCAGACGCCACCCTCCCCGACCACCGATATCAGTATTGTAACAGTACAATATCGCTTTGTCCCAAGTATATAGCGTAGCACTGGTATTTCTTTGCCAGACCAGTCCGGTTTCCCGGTCAAGCACGGCTTCGTTATCAAGAACCAGTTCAAAACGGTTGGCCCCGGGTATTTTCTGGTGCCAGGAGGGCAACACTGCCGGTGTTTGCTTGTAGGTCTGGTAGGAAAAACCACCAGTCGCGGAGTTGCCGACAAAAACCGTCACCGCTAACTCTTGGTTGCCGGGGTGAGAAATCTTAAGAGAGTAGTTCGACGGCAGGTAGTGGGAGTACAACACTAACTCTTGGCGGTCGGGGTGAGAAATCTTAAGAGAGTAGTACACCGGCAGACAGTGGGAGTAGATGGTTGAGGTCACTTCGCTATAGATTTCCTGCGGTTCTATCGAACCGATATCAACCGTCCCTATAAACATGCCTTCCTGGTCAAAGAACTCTACATCTATAGTGCCAGTGGCACTGCTCGCATCAAGATTTTTAATAGCTACACCGGTCCACCACTGAGCATTAGTAACGGCATACGGCACCTCCACTTCAACCCCATCCGCCCAACTAACATTAACGAATGCAAACACCACTAAAGCAACGAACAAATAAACCAAGCTTTGACGTAACGAATCTCGTTTCATCGCTAACCTCCTTTTGACCACCATTATCACAAAACCTTACCCGCCCTGTCCTACATTAAAACTTATGATATATCATCAAAATAAAATAGCCGAGCTACTTTCTGAAAAGCAATTCGGCTATCTACGGATACCTGATTTTTGATATCAACCCTTTGCCAAGTTGGCATTTCTTGAGGTTGTTTTGTTTGATGGTATTGACAAGATAGTCTACATAAATGAGCCAAGTCAAATAGCTAAATTGTCAAACATTACCCCTGACAATCTCAACCTATCAACCAAGCGGCATACCTAACCTTCATCGTAAATCTTAGAACCTCAACCCTCGCAGACAAGGTTAGGCACAAACACATTGGGGGAAATCAGCTCTTACCTCTGGCAATATTAAATTGATGGTTTATTTTTATGGTAGTCAAATACTAAGAGCCGAAACCAACGAAACCCAGATTCGCAGTATTTCACTGAGCCATAGGATCATCGATTCGTTCAAGCGTTACAGTTGTGATTGATTCTCCCCCATCAAAAGACTCAACTTCAACTTGAGAATAGCTTCCCCTCACGGGAATTGTCAAAGTTTTCTCTTGATGATAATCGTTGGTTGTTGCAGAAATCCACATATCACCAGCATAGGAATCTATCATCTCAAGTACTTGACCTTTTATGGTTAGTGTCAGTATCAAATCTACCGGTATGTCATTCTTATCGCATTTGAAATCGATGCTGCCCGAAGCAATTACATACCAGGATCCAGTAACTTCAGTAGTCACTACCCCAAATTGGCCCCCACCGGTAAGTGACAAGATCTCCGTGCCATAAACAGAGATTCCTACATCCCCGTCAGAACATCCGAGATTAGTTACCCCATTATAGTTTTTCTCCAACCCCTCATCGAATGACATATCGATATTAATATAAAGATTGAATTGATAGCGGCATCTATCTACAATTTCTGAAATTAAATCTGCAATCTCTTGACGAACGGCATCTGCTGCATGAGTTAGCGTTAGATTATCAAACTCCGGCAAACCAAACATAGCCATCATTTTAAAGTAACCAAACGCCTCATCTATATAGTCGGGGTTACAAGGTGGTTCCGGTCGAGATCTTTTGAGAAAATCTTGTACCTCTTTAAGAACTCTCATTGCGATGTCGTCTAAATACGAATCATCACCTTCTTTTAATAGGATCTCTTTGTTGATTGCCAAAGCATCACTCACAGCCTCATTACATTCGCCATAATTATCAGAAGTCGGAATTTCACCCAAAGCAATATCTAACAGAGCTTGACCTTCAGACGGGGAGGGTTCTCCCCCGCCATAATCACTCAAGTGAGAGATGTAACCCTCGATGGAGGTTTCAGTTACTGACAAATCATCGATAGGGATAATAAATTCCGCCATTTTAACATGATATAAAACAGCTATAGCCCCACTAGTTAAAGGTTTGGTAAGGATAACTTTTAGCTTTGCCGGTACAAGAAAGGTTGTCCCATCCGGTAAAATTTTGACCCCTGGGAAAACATTTTTGGCTATCGGGTCGGCTAGTGGGACGCTTAAAGATCTTAGAGTTATTTCGGTATCTTCCTGAAGGGCACCAATCGGGATCTCCAATGAGATAACATCCCCAAGCGAGTTGGTCACAGTCAGAGCTCCCCCTAAAATCCCAATCGTTTTAGTGGCTTCTGCAACTGGGTCTACGTCAGAGTTGGAAAATGGCAAGTTTCCCACCACGGCGGCAAAGGGGCCAAGATCAACATTCTTTTCCTCTCCCACCAGAGTGCCGGTAACTCCATAGGCGGCCATAGAGAGTGTCGCAGTGTCATCAGAAATATTCACCAATGACAATTTGCTCCACCAACCATTGCTGTCGGTAAAATGGGGAAATGCGAGAGCACCAGATTGTCCTTCAACTGCAGTATAGGCAGCCAGCCAACCATCACCGCCCATCACTCCCAAACCGGCAATTTGATGATTCGCAGTAACTTCCAGATACCCTGTCTCATTATCTAAACTGCCAAAAAGTCCGATTATTGTTTGTGGTGCCATCCGGCCGGTGGCGGGAACAATACGATTATTAATCTCTCCTACCGTACCTCCGTCACTATCTAAGGCTTTCAAAGTGACTCGTGCTTCGGTCGCCCCTGGGTTAGCTATCGCGATTCCGGTCCATTTGCCGGAACCTTCCTGAAAGTAGGGATAATACAATTTAGTACCTGTCTTCGCAGCTGATAAACCTGCAATTATTGAGGTGGAGGATTGTCCAAAAATTTCCATGACAACTACCGGTTGAGTCGCCGAGATCTTTAACCATCCCGAAGCGTGTTCTCCCAAAGAAATCAGATTCCTGACAATTTGCGGAGTCATGCGGCACCCAGCAGCAATTGACACCTCATAAGTATCACCGATTTGATTTCCAGCATCACTGAACGCAACAATGGAAACTTGAGTGGTAACGGCTCCGGGATTGGCCACGGCAATTCCCGTCCACCAGTCCTTATCTTCAGCAAAATGAGGAATACAGATTTCGGTTGCGGCCGCAGCCGGGGAAAAACCGGCTATCCCACCTGAATTTGTATGACCAAAAATCTCTAATGCAACTACAGGTTGGGTTGAAGTCAGTTTAATCCATCCTGTTTCGCTCTCTCCTAAAGAAAAAAGAGTACTTATGACAGCTGGTGCCATCTGGCTTTGGGAGGGTATGATTCGGATGAAATCCTGACCGATTTGTACTCCATTATCGTTATATGCCATCATAGTTACCAAGGCCGGTGTTTGCCCGGGATTGGCCACCGCAATCCCCGTCCACCATAAAAGGCCGCCGGCAAAATGAGGAAAACAGATCTCTTTTGCGGCAGCGACTGAAGTTATGGCTGTTGTGCCGGAAACAGAATGACCGAAAAGTTCCATAGCAGCGATCTGTTTTGTTGAGGAGACCTTTACTAAACCACTGTCAGCACTACTAGGCAATACCCATATCAACAAATAGATGACAACAAACAAAGTACTTATCAGAGTTAAGATGCGATGGCTCATAGCTACTCTCCATTATTTATTTAGATTGCCGCTTTCTTCTCATAAAAAAACCGGACTACCTTTACCTAAAGCAACCCGGCCATCTTGCATTATATAGATTTATAAAACTATCGCAAGATCCGAAGCTTTCCGAACCCACCTCACGGTAGGTGTGGTTTTATCTCGTCAAATCTAATTATAATCGGCTAAACGTCAATGTCAATACTGCATGCAGTATGCAAAATAATAAATATTGTTAGTGATGTGTGGCTATATCTTGATGAAAGAAGTTGAGAGATTGCAATTGGAAACCTTAATTCCACTGATTAACCGTCAACTTAAGATTGATCGTAAATCGTTCTTAACCACAAATTGCTATTCGGTGCAATACCTATTTTACGGTTTAAGCTTAAAAAATAATCTATTAAATAAGTGCAGTATCCCTCAAAGATATTTCCTGCCGATCTAAATCGTTTCGCCATGCCACAATCGTAAACATCCCAGAAAAGAATTGTTTTTGCACGACACAATAACCGCTACCCCACCCATTCAATACAAAAACGATGGTCAGTTTATTGAATTTATCAATACCAATATGTCCGACTTTTATATTGACATTATATAAAATGACTTAACGAATGAGATTTCAATATCAACTGACAAAAAAATAGAGTGACTTCAGAAAAAAAAACCCCTCCCAAAGGATAAATTCTTTTTCACAAATCAAACCAATCAACCCTCCCGCACCATCGCCCAAGCACTACCCCCTACTATTAGGTCTTGATGGGTGGGCTGTGGTTGATGCGATGCTTAAGCAAATCATTCAAGTTTTCACCAGCGTGCTGGCGGCCGGTGAAAAACAGGGCAGTTCGATGGTCATCGTTGGTTGAAAGTATGCCGTCGGGGCATCTTCTGCTCGTAAACCTTGCCTTTTAAGCATTCCGGACAGTTGTCGACGGGTTTTAATTCGGCATTTGAAACATTGACTTTTTCGGCAGCGGTATATTCGGCGGCGGCTTTACGACCGTCACCTTTTCTCTTCTCTTTGGGGAGTGCGGGCTCTTTTGCCTCTTTAGCACCGGCTATCTTATCCAGTTTCTCGGTAGTCTGGCCGAAAAGCATGCGTAATAAGCATTGGACAGCGGCAGACTTTTTACCTACGCTCCGACTTAATAAGTGGATAGTCTCGACCATGGATTCAAGGATTTCATAATCTTCGGGTGGCAATAATGTTTTGGCCCGTTTTAAGAGAGCCTCGACTTACTCAATCGTCAGTTCAATTTTTTTGATTTTTTTCAAGGCGTTATCCCTGCAAGTTGTCCACGAAAATCCTTGGTCAAAGGATAGCCCCAGACGGCTTTAATGGAGCGATTGACTTTGTGGGTTTTATCATTTTTACCGCGCCCGGTGGTGTCGCCCAGATAGAGCCAGTTGGCGGCTTTATAGCAAGTCCCGGCAATTGGACTAAAGTCCATAGTTTTGACTATCGTGATGGAACAATAAAATATTACATGAGAATCATTGTTCTTCATAGATTTTATGATATAGAGAGTGTAAACGAGTTATTTTTAACCCCCAAAACAAAATATGCAACACAAAATATAAAGTTTTATATGAACCCAAATCAAGATTCCGACAAATCAACAGGACTGGCCTGGCCAAAACTCATACCCGGCACCCTGATCAAACGATACAAACGGTTTTTAGCTGACATAAAACTGGAGGATGGAGAGATCGTGACGGCACACTGTCCCAATCCCGGAGCCATGAAAACATGCTGTGAACCGGGCAGTACCGTATATATCTCTTACCATTTACGATGAAAAAAATTAAGCCTTACACCATACCCAATCACGTTACGGAAATTATTCTCGAAAGCATTTCCGACGGTGTGTTTACCGTAGATCATAAGTGGCGCGTCACATCATTTAACCGCGCTGCTGAGGAGATTACGGGAATTTCCCGTATGGAAGCCATCGGCAAACATTGCTGGGAAGTTTTCCGGTCCAACATGTGTGAAACGAACTGTGCCCTGCACCGTACCATGAAACATGGTAAATCTTTTGTTGATACCTCGACTTACATTGTGAACAGCGAAAAACAACGTATCCCGGTCGTCGTGTCTACGTCTTTGCTCATGGATGAAAACGGAACGGTAATCGGGGGCGTTGAAACATTTCGTGATACCAGCATCGTCGAAGAACTGCGCAAAGAACTGGATGCCCGTTTTCAGTTGGGTGATATGGTCAGTTGCAGTCCGTCCATGCACAGGATATTCAGCATACTTCCCCAAGTGGCGGAAAGTGACTGCACAGTATTGGTCCAGGGAGAAACCGGAACCGGCAAGGAACTTATGGCCCGGGCCCTCCATCAGTTGAGTCCCCGCCGGGAAAAGCCGTTTATCGCAATCAACTGCGGCGCCCTGCCGGACACTCTGCTGGAATCAGAACTTTTCGGATACAAGGCCGGTGCGTTCACCAACGCGATAAAAGACAAGCCCGGACATTTCGCCATGGCCAAAGGAGGAACCATCTTCCTGGATGAAATCGGGGATGTCAGTCCTGCATTTCAGGTACGGCTTCTGCGCGTACTCCAGGAACGAACATTCCAACCCCTTGGGGCCACACAAACGGTCAAGGCAAATGTGCGGGTTATTGCCGCTTCAAATAAAGATCTTTTGGACCTGGTGAAAAACCAAACCTTCCGCCAGGACCTCTTTTATCGCATTAACGTGGTCAAACTGGATCTCCCTCCCCTGCACAAGCGCAAAGAAGATATCCCCCTGCTTATCGAACGGTTTATTGAGCGGTTGAACCGATTGCGCGGCAAGGCCGTCAAGGGAATCAGCCGGGAAACGCTTTCACTTCTCATGTCCTACAATTATCCGGGCAATATTCGGGAATTGGAAAATATCATCGAACATGCCATTGTGCTATGCCCTGAAGGAGAGATTCGTCCCCGCTGCCTGCCGGACACAGTGACAAGCCTTGCTTCTCCTCCACTTGCCCATGACGCTATTGATGTCACCTTGAAATCCGTTGAAGCCGGAGGTCTCCTGGATGCGCTCAAACGCAACAACTACAACCGCCTGGCAACCGCTCGCGAACTGGGTATACACAAAAGTACGCTGTTTAGAAAAATCAAAACCCTTGGTATTGATCTTCCCGAAATCGATGGTCGCTCAAATCCCAAAAAATCTCATTGAGGAGAACACTGCAAAGAAGTCAAACCGATTGTACCAGCCTAAATTAAAAACACCCTGCCGGAAACCGGCCGCTTAGTATAGCGAAAGATAGGTTGAATTACCGTAAAGCCCACCCTTTCAATAATTTTGCAGGGTCGCACAAAAAACGACCCTAACGAAGCACATAGTCGCATTAATACTACCCTCAGTGCAAATCATTTCTCTTTTCTATCATTCCAAATATTTTTAAATATTTGATAATACTTAGTTTTTAAATAAAAACTAAGTAAGCACCATGATATTGGCGCACAAGTTGCTCTATCCTTACTTGAATGAAAGGAGGCAAGTCAGAAATGAGAGTGGCTATGAGCGTTTGGGAAAATCGGATTTCTCCGGTATTTGATTCCGCACGCATGCTGCTTATCGCTGATCTTGAAAACAAAGTGGTAACCAGCAGATACTATGAACCTTTTTCTTCCGAGGTACCCATGAAACGGGCCGCAAGGTTAGCGGATCTGAATGTAAAAATTTTGATCTGCGGTGCCGTCTCACAACCGTTTGCCCATATGATTGAGGGTTACGGAATCCAAATCATCCCCTTTGTCAGGGGTGAAGTGGACCAGGTACTCCACGCCTATCTGAAAAAGATCCTGTCTACCCCGGATTTCCGTATGCCGGGTTGCAAAGATAAAGATCGCAGGCGTTGCCGAAGCAGGCGTGTCTAGAAGAAAAAATAATTTAATAACGCCAGAAAAAAAGGAGTAACCACCCTGCGTACCAGAAGGCAGCGTAATTCTATAAGATAAACCGCCTGAAAATCGGCGGTTTATCTTAATTAACGGGGAAAAATTATGAAGAGAAAGTATCGCTATTTATTCGGGCCGGTTCCCTCGCGTCGTTTTGGACGATCGCTGGGCATCGATCTGACGCCCAGCAAAACATGCACACTCGATTGTGTTTTCTGCCAGTTGGGACGAACCCTGAAAAAGACGGTCACACGTAAAGAATATGTTCCCATGGAGGCCGTACTTGCCGAACTTGAAGAGTGGTTGAAAACAGACGGTGAGGCGGACTTTATCACCCTTTCCGGTTCTGGTGAGCCGACACTCCATTCACGTTTTGGGGAAATTCTTGAATTCATCCATGCAAACAGCACAATTCCTGCCGTGCTCTTAACCAACGGGACCCTGCTGCATCTTCCGGAAGTACGGGATGCCGCCGCTCATGCCCAGGTAGTCAAGGTTTCCCTGAGTGCCTGGAACCAGGCATCCTATGGTTGGGTGAACCGACCTCATGGACAATTGCAGTTTGATCAACTGGTTGAAGGTCAAAAGGCATTTCGTGCCCAATTCAAAGGAAAACTATGGATGGAGGTATTCCTGATCGGTGGAATGAACTCACTGCCAGCCGATGTCCAAAAAATTGCCGCCATCACAGAAGAAATCAAACCGGACCGCATTCAACTGAATACAAGTGTTCGTCCGCCGGCAGAGGAATTTGCCACAGCCCTGTCCAAAGAACGTATGACGGCGTTAACCCATTTTTTTGATCCGACAGCGGAGATCATTGCCGAGTTCAGTTCAAAGCAGATAAAAGAAGTAGAGGCAAACGAAGAGACCATTTTTTCCATGTTGAAACGCCGTCCGTGCACGTCGGAACAGATTTCTGAAGTATTCGGCATGCATCTCAATGAAGTATCTAAATATCTTGGAAAACTGATGCGGAACGGACAAATCCATGTGGAACGCGAAAATATTTCCGTGTCTTACGCTGCGGTCGGCAACAACAAATAAGAATAACCAAACCTAAACAGGAGATTTTTTAATGATCATAACCATTGCCAGCGGCAAAGGCGGAACCGGCAAAACGACCTTTTCCGTCAATATGGCCCATGCACTGGCTGAGAACGGACATTCGGTCAGACTCCTTGATTGTGACGTTGAGGAACCCAACGACCATCTGTTTATTCAACCGGAATTTACCGAAAAAACACCCGTCAAAGTAATGAAACCGACCTGGAATGAAAGTTTGTGCAGCGGCTGTGGAGAATGCGCATCGGCGTGTCATTACAACGCTATCGCAGTGGTAAAAGGCAAAGTGTTGATCTTCACCGAGCTCTGCCATTCCTGCGGGGTGTGCAGTTATATATGCCCGGAAAAGGCGCTGACCGAAAAACCCGTCGTAATCGGCCACGTTGAAGCGGCACCGGAAAACCGGCCGTTCTTTTTCGCCCATGGAATCTTGAACATCGCCGAAGCCATGGCGCCTGCCATTATTCGAAATGTAAAAAATTATATCGATGCCAATGCCATTAATATTCTTGACGCTTCACCGGGTACGTCCTGCCCGGTGGTCGAAACCACTACGGATTCGGATGCGGCTGTTATGGTAACGGAACCGACCCCTTTCGGATTGAATGATCTCAAGCTGGCCGTGGGGTTGGCACTCAAAAAAAAGGTCCCGACAGGTATTGTAATCAACCGGTCCGATGGAACGGACACGATCATTGCCGAGTATGCCCAACGCATCGGTATTCCCATTTTGGGTAGAATTCCCTTTAGTCGTGAATATGCCGAGGCCTATTCCAGAGGAGAAATCCTGACAAATAAATTCCCTGAATTAAAAGATAATCTCCTTGGCATCTTTGATCATATTTCTCGTTTGACCGAGACTATCCCCCCGGCTCCGCCCGAGGATGAAATGTTAACCTTAAATACGGAATCCGTACCGTCTCTTTCTGTCGGAAATGCAACCGATTACAAGGAGATCACGATTATCAGCGGCAAGGGCGGTACGGGAAAAACCACGGTCGTAAGTTCTCTGGCCATGCTTGCCGACAGCAAGGTGCTGGCGGATAACGATGTCGATGCCGCCGATCTGCATTTGCTGCTCACACCGACCGTCATGGAAGTCCATGATTTTGTCGGTGGAGAAAAAGCGATGATCGATGTGTCAAAGTGTACCGGCTGCGGTCAATGTGCCGAGAACTGTCATTTTAATGCGATCCTCTGTGACGGCCCCCTGAACGACCAGGGAACTGCCACCTGCCAAGTGGATGATTTGGCCTGCGAAGGCTGCGGTTTGTGTGGGTACATATGCGACGATGAGGCCGTGAGTACCCGCCCCAATGTGGTGGGCAAATGGTATGTATCGGGAACGGACTATGGTCCCATGGCCCATGCCCGGCTGGGTATTGCCGAAGAAAATTCAGGACGCCTTGTAACTCAGGTACGCAAGGTTGCCGTAGACCTTGCCAAGAAGTTCAAAAAAGAATACATTCTTGGTGACGGCCCTCCCGGAACCGGTTGTCCGGTTATCGCTTCCGTAAGCGGAGCGGACCGGGTCCTGATTGTTACCGAACCAACGGTTTCCGGTGTTCACGACATGGAGCGGGTCCTTAATCTGACAAAGCATTTTAACATCCCGGCAGTTATTGTCATCAATAAGGCCGACCTCAATACCGAACAAAGCGGACGAATCAAAAGCATTGCCAAACAAATGGGGTCTCGGGTTATTGCCGAGATACCTTTTGATCGAAATGTTAATGATGCACTGATGGCTGGAAAAACCGTTATTGAATACGGTAAGGGACCGGCCTTTGAGGCCATGCACGACATCTGGAATACACTTAAAAAAGAACTTTAAAACAATAGGTAAATAAACAGTGCTGATAAGGCACTAATATACAGGAGAAAAAATATGAAACTCGCAGTTAGCTCCACCGGCCCTGGGCTCGATAATATGGTAGAAAGTCGTTTCGGACGTTGTGCTTATTTTTTGATTATCGATCCGGACACTATGGAATTTGAAGCCCTTCCAAACCCCAACATCGCACAGGGCGGTGGTGCGGGGATTCAGTCGGCCCAGCTTATGTCTGAAAAAGATGTAACGGTCGTACTGACCGGAAATTGTGGCCCCAACGCCTTCCAGACTTTCGGTGCAGCCGAGATTCAGGTGATTACCGGAATTAGCGGCCAGGTGCAACAGGCTGTTCAACAATATAAATCCGGTGCCCTGGCGAATGCATCCCAACCCAATGTACAAAGCCATTTCGGTATGGGCGGTGGTGGTGGTATGGGCGGCGGTGGTGGTCGTGGTATGGGCGGTGGTGGAAGGTCCCGTTAATCCTGTAACCAAAGACCGGATAAGATTTAAAGAGGAAGCAGCTGATAGAAAATCGATGATGCTAAACAAAAATTTGTAGAAAAAAATATTATTTTTGCTGAGATCGATAGAGTCATCGACGGTGACGAGGTGATTGTCCTGTCGGAAAGCAAGATTGAGTACCACCGGCAAATTCGTAGTGATGATGATGAACTTGCACGGGTGTGGCGGTTATATTCCCGGCAGGGTTAGTGCGGATAATTCGGGGAAATGATTTCTTAGGCCTGTGCAGGAAGCTGGCAGTTGCAGTTAGTTCATCGTACAGTCACTAGGTTGCGATTTCGGCAAACACGAGAAAAGGAAGTGCATCATGAGAAAAATCAAGCTGTTAGAAGATAAATTCGGAGCAAAGTGGACAGGGATATGCCTTAATTACGGTTATATCCCTGACGGTGTCCGGGTAAAACGGGAAATGCGAGTGTGTGAAGCCATTGCAGAGTCGTTTGACAGAGAAATTATTTTACCCGCTTATATGGTTAATTGTCCGGGGGCATGCCGAAGCATGGGTTTAACAGACAATGATGAGGAATTATGCAGGATGATTTTGGAAAAAAACGTTGTATCTTATGACTCGGTGTACAGTGCGGTAAAAACGGTGCCACGGACCGCTATGCCGGTGAGTTCTCTTACCCTCGGAAGGTTTGATGCCCCTTACATGGTTATTTCTTTTATGAAACCGGGGATTGCCATGGCAATGGTTCGACAGTGGCAAACAGTTTTCGGGAAAGGGCCTGAGATGGAAATATCCACATTTCTTTCGATATGTGGGGGGGTAATGTCAGCTATCGTCCAGAAGGAACAGATGTATATTTCCCTCGGATGTCCTTCATCCCGCAGCGATGGAATTATAAACAGTGATGAACTGGTTGTCGGTCTACCCTACAGTTTAATAGATGTCCTCACGTAAGACGGTGAGACTGCATGATGAGTGTCGAAATTTAAAAAGCTGGAGCTGCATTGAAAAAAATGAAAACCTGACAAAAGGGACAAAAAGAAACAAAAAGGCCGATTCCTGAGAACCGACCTTTTTGTTTATAACTATCTTAATTATATCGACTTTTTTTCTGGAGCGGGATACGGGATTCGAACTTGCGACTTTCAGCTTGGGACGCTAAAAACTTCATTATATATTCAATATCTTACAAGCTTTATTGACACCTTCGTTGACACCTTGACACCCTGAAAAGGGGTCTTTTTTGAGGTTTTCTGCTACCTCTGCAACGTCGGCCAATTCCTGCAAATATATTTCTGTTGTCCTTAATTCTGAATGCCCTAATAGCTGTTGAATCTCTTTTGCCGCTGTGCCTATGCTGGCAAGATATGACGCACCATAGTGTCGAATTGCATGAAAAGTGAATGGTTTTATTCTTACCTTTTTGCATAATCGTGGCAAGACTGTGCTCATATCAAAGTATTTTTTGCCGGTTTCCGGATTAACAAACACATACTCATTACCCAGGACGCAACGTTGGGCCAATATTTCAATAAGAGGCTCAACCATCCGCACCCGTCGGGCCTTAATCTCTCCGGTTCTCTTCTTGTAGGAGCGGGGTCAGGCCTGACAAATGGGTATTCGAAAAATCTAAACTTGTAGATACCATAAAATACACCGGGTGAACCGGTGTATTTTATGGTAGATTTTATGACCGGCTGAGATCAATAATCAATGTCTGATTTAAACCATAAATACTTACATACTGCTGAAGATGGCATCACCCGTTGTTGGTGGGGTAGCGATCATCTGGACTACCGCCGTTACCATGACGAAGAGTGGGGCCGCCCCGTCGCCAACGACATCAAGCTTTTTGAGAAGATTTGTCTGGAGGGCTTCCAGTCTGGGCTCTCCTGGCTGACCATCCTTCGTAAGCGGGAGAACTTCCGGAAAGCATTCGCTGGTTTTGACTTCGAAAAGATTGCCAGCTTTGATGACAACATCGTTGCTTGTCTCCTTTTGAATGATGGTATCATCCGTCATCGTGGAAAAATCGAAGCGACTATAAATAATGCTCGTCGCGCACTTGAGATCGTCGATGAGTTTGGCAGTCTTGCTGCATTCATATGGAAATGGGAGCCCAACTCCACTGAACCGCACATTGGGAAGGGTGACTACGATCGCCCTCATCCCAGTATCACAAAGACCTCTCAATCACTAAGCAAAGACCTGAAGAAACGAGGCTGGAAATTTTTTGGCCCAACGACAGCCTACGCATTCATGCAAGCCATGGGATTGGTGAACGATCATGTGGAGGGCTGTGCTAGCCGCGAAATAGTCGAAGCCATGCGGCGTGAGTTTAAACCTCCTATGTAGCGATTCTGCTTACTATGCACTATGCAAATATTCAATAAGAATGAAGAATATCTCCAGAAAATGGTAGTCGCTATGCATCGCAGTATGTAAAGTAATGGAAAGTAATGGGGTCAAAAAGTAATGTAAAAAAGTAATGGGGTCAAATCTTTATTCTTGACAGCGACCTCATTGCATCAAGGTTGTCAAGGATAAAGACTTGACCCTACCCTCTCTCTGTTACCTCAAACGTTAGCAGGTCTAAAAAACGCAACAATTTAATGAAAACTATTGCGTTTCACACCCAAAACAACAACAAAACTCCTAGAAACACACCTTTAGTATTGACATTAGTATGATTTGTAGCCATACTGTAAATATGACAAATATTCATAAGGAGGCTTCATCATGGCAACTAGCATAAAAACAGCCATATCAATGCAGGAAGAATTATTCAAAGAAGTAAACAAGTTGGCAGGTGAGCTGCATGTTTCTAGAAGCAGGTTGTTTGTTATGGCTGTTCAAGATTTTATTGAAAAAAAGAAGAGCCACAACCTTCTTTCTCAAATCAACAATGCATTCAATGACCCTCCAGATTCTGAAGAAATTAAAATCCAAAGTAAAATGCGTAAAAAGCAGACCCAAAAACTCGAGAAAGAATCATGGTAATCGAACAAGGAGAAATATACTGGGTCAATCTTGGAGAACCCAGTGGTTCAACACCAGGATACAGACATCCCCATATTGTTATCCAAAACAATCTATTCAACTCCAGTAATATTAATACGGTTGTAATGTGCGCACTCACAGCAAACCTAAAAAGGGGTCTTTCTCCCGGCAACGTAGTGCTAAAAAAAGGAGAAGCAAATCTCCCAAAGAAAAGCGTCATAAATATCACTCAAATTTATACCGTAGACAAAAGTGATCTTTTTGAAAAGATAGGTAAGGTAAATAGTGAGAGATTAGAAGAAATATTATCAGGGCTACACCTACTCGTAGAACCAAGAGCGTTGTAGCTAGAGGGTAATTCGCCTGCTAACAAATCAATTAGAAAAGATAGGGACAGCAGAGGGACAGGTCAGGGACAGGGTCAGGCCTGACAAATGGGTATTCGAAAAATCTAAACTTGTCGATAACAAAAAAAGCACCAGGTGATCCAGTGAACTCAAGCGTTATTTGCGAATTTAACACTGGAGGTTTAAAGATGCCTAATCAAGCTTTGTACTATCCGTGGATAAAAATCAGAGACGAACAGTAGGAGAAGGGGACGTACTTAACATTAAAACCTTGAAAACCGTTTCTCTTTCAAAGGGAAGCAATCTCCCCAAAATCTCTATGAATAATCAATGCAGCAAAACGCGTGAGCCGGGATTGCTGGCCGTGGCGGCAATTTCGGGGCTGTGCGTGCTTTTTGGATCCAACGCAATTGCAATAAAGATGAGCTTTGCCGGTTTTGGACCGTTTACAGCCGCCGGGCTTCGTTTTGCCATGGCATCTGCGGCGATTTCACTGTGGGCAATGGCCACGGGACGCCCGTTTGCAGTTAAAAAAGGACAAGGTGTTCACCTTCTTGTGCTATCGATCATCTTTACGGTGCAGCTGTCTCTGTTCTATCACGGCCTTTCCATGACAAATGCATCCCGCGGAATATTGATCTTAAACTTTCAGCCGTTTATCGTGCTTATCCTGGCCAATTTTTTCATCCCGGATGACAGCATCTCAAAAAAGAAGACCGCTGGTCTCGTACTCGGGTTTGCGGGGGTGTCTTTTGTGTTCCTGGACCATGTCGGGGCATCGGCGGGTATCCGAACCGGTGATTTTTTCATCCTCGGCGCAACCATACTCTGGGGTATCAATGCCGTATACGTCAAACGCATTGTTGACGGATTCCGGGTGTTTCACATTGTCCTTTATCCCATGCTTTTCTCTGTTCCGTTGTTTCTTTTGGAGGGTTTTGCATGGGATCCGGTGATGGTAGGGCAAATTGATTTGATCGCACTGGCCGCCCTATTGTACCAAGGGCTGGTAACCGCCGCATTCGGGTTTGTGGTCTGGAATTATTTTCTCAAGATTTACGGCGTGGTTACGGTCCATTCATTTACCTTTATCATGCCCATGTCCGGCGTGCTTCTAGGCGGGCTTATCCTGGGAGAACCGATCACAAAAAACATCCTTGTCTCTTTGGTCCTGATCGGATCCGGGATTTTCGTCGTCAACTACAAGCAAAAAAAAGTCATCCCATCCGTACAGATAAGCCGAAATGTCTAGAATGAGAGTGTGGAGTAGGGAATGGAGTCTGTTTGCTTTTCCAGGTTTTTCGAAGAAGATTAAATTCCATATGATGCATTGGCAGAGAAATCCGGGCAGCCAGAATCTCTTCTGGAAAGGTTAGCTATGAATCAAATCCAGACGGATGAACCGGCAAATAGTGACTTTTCTTGTATATCTATGACTCGCCTGCTATATTTATAAATCAAACACCGCTGGATAGTTATAAAAACATCAAAGGCCTTGTCGGCCTGGATTCAATAAAAAAAGGGTTTCATGAGTGCTTTTACCGCGTTACCATTAACCAAACCAATGATCGAAAATCTGAAGACCCTGGGATACCAAGAGATGACTCCGGTTCAGGCGGAGAGTTTACCCCATGTGCTTAAAGGGGAGGACCTGCTGGCCCAGGCCAAGACAGGAAGCGGGAAGACCGCAGCTTTTGGTATCGGCTTGCTGCACAATCTGAATGTGAAGCGCTTCAGGGTGCAGGCCCTGGTGATGTGTCCCACCCGCGAGCTGGCAGAGCAAGTGGCCGGTGAGCTTCGGCGTATAGCCCGGTTCAAACACAATATCAAGATTGTAACCATCTGCGGCGGGGTTCCTTTCCAGCCCCAGCAGCTTTCTCTGGAGCATCAGGGACATATTGTGGTGGGAACTCCCGGGCGCATTGAACAGCATTTAAAGCGCGGAACAATGAACCTTGATAATGTCACCACCCTGGTTCTGGATGAGGCGGACCGGATGCTGGATATCGGCTTTGCTGACAGTATTGAAGTGATCATGGGTTATGTTCCTAAAACTCGCCAGACCCTTCTTTTTTCCGCTACATTTCCAAAACCGATCCTTAACTTAAGCACACGCTTTCAGAAAAATGCGCACCGGGTGGTGGTAGATGTTGAGCACGAAGAAAACGTTATTCGCCAATATTTTTACGAGTCCGGATGGGATTTGAAACCCGTTGTTGCGGCTCAGGTTTTAGACGCATATAAGCCTGCATCGACGCTGATTTTCTGCAACACCAAGCTGCAGTGCAAATCTCTTGCAAAGTTCCTTGAGGTAAAAGGGTTTTCATCCCTGGCCATTCACGGTGACCTTGAGCAGAAGGATCGAACCGAAATATTGGTGCGCTTTTCCAACGGCAGCACCCCCATTCTGGTTGCCACGGACGTGGCAGCCAGAGGCCTTGATATCTCAGGCTTAAGTGCGGTAATCAACTTTGACCTCCCCTTTGAGCCGGAGGTCTATATCCACCGCATCGGCCGGACAGGCCGGGCCGGGAAAGAGGGGATGGCTTTTTCCCTTATGACGCCCAAAGAGCGCTTCAGGCTGGAAGAGATAAACACCCTGATGGGCACTGCTTTTGAGGTGTCTGATATCGAAGCGCTTGAGCCCTCAACCGAAGAGAGCGCCACGCCTCCCATGGTGACCTTCTCCATCAACGGTGGGCGAAAGGCCAAGCTTCGGCCTGGAGATATCCTGGGTGCTCTGACCAAGGACGCGGGAATCGCCGGAGGCTGCGTGGGCAAAATCAACTGCTTTGAGTTTTATTCCTACGTTGCCATCGAGCGCACCATGGCCGATAAAGCCGAAAAAGCGCTCTCCAAAAACAAGATCAAGGGGCGGCACTTTATTGCCCTCAGACATGAGTAATGGAGATTGGTCCTCCCCCAAAAAGAGGCAGGGGGGCAAATCTTCAGTTGACTCCTGTTGGAGAAAGCAAGAAGCAATGGGGTCAATCGGTCTTCTCTCAACAACTTAATCGACAAATAAGCGCCGAACCAAAACCTGCACTTGACCGGGAATACACACCCGTTGTTCCTTTGAGCATTGCGGCCCGGTAAGTGGTGTAAGTCGTTCGGCATACATAAAAACTCAAATATGAGTATCATATATTTATTGTATGAAAACGGCTTAGTTGAGCCATTACTGAAGAATTGGATAAAATTTTGAAAATACAATATAAGGCTGCCGTCGTCATGACTTTGTTTGGTACGACCCTTGTAGTTCTGCTTTTATGGGGGTATAATCTGCAAAGTTACCGCATTGTCATAGACAAGGAGTTGAACAATCTCAAAAATATATCAGAAGAAGTTGCTCTCCATATCGAATCCCATTTTTCAGAGAAAGCAGCTGTCGCTCTTACACTCTCATCTGCTCCAATTATCAAGGATACTTTGCTGAAAAGCAACGCTGAATTTGGAGGATTACCTGAAGTTGAACGAAAACAAGAGATTAATAGCCGTAATCAACGCTGGAAGGAAACAGCGGATGTTAATGATCCCTTTATCCTGTCCCACATAACCAATCCTATCGCAGAGTATCTGAAATCCCAGCAAATAATTATGCCGGGAATTTACGGTGAAATTTTCCTCACAAACCGTTATGGGGTCATGATTGCAGCTACTGGCAAATTGACCACTCTTGCGCATGCTCACAAGTATTGGTGGATAGCGTGCTATGATGATGGCCGAGGCAGAATTTTTTTTGATGACCGTGGTTTTGATACAAGTGTTCAGGGCTATGTGCTTGGAGTGGTTATTCCAATTAAGGTTCAAAACGAGATCATTGGAATAATAAAATGCAATGTCAATGTCATGGGGTTGTTAACCGATACCATCCGGAAGTTTGGCATGCGCAGTCACGGTCAGATGAAAATCGTGCGCACAGGTGGTCTAATCGTGAGCGAACTTGGTGTCACGCCTCTTTCGACCAAGGTACAAGAGGAAATCGTTGACTTATTAAGCTCAAAAAAAATAGGCACCGCAATAGTTGTTGATGACAATGAAAAGCAGCTCGTGGCTTTTTCTCCCATCTCAGCAACAATGGGATCAAAACAATTTGGTTTTGGGGGTAGCAATAAATCGATTGATCACATAAAAGGCAATAAAGGTGAAGGTTGGCATATTGTCATCTCTCTTCCTGAAGAAATAGCTATGGAGACAGCCCACGAAACAACTCGATTAATTAATATTGCCGGAATTATTTTTACACTTTTAACCGCTACCGTTGCTCTATTGTTGGGTAAATTGACAGCCAAGCCCCTCGTTGAACTTGCAGTTACCGCCAAAACTATTGGTGATGGAAATCTTGATATAAGAACTAATGTGTCTTCAAATGATGAAATCGGCTCTCTGGCGCAATCGCTGAATAAAATGACCGAGAATCTCCAAAAAACCATGACCTCCCGTGATAAACTGATTCATGAAGTCGAACAGCGTATACAGGCAGAGGAGAAGTTGCAGCTTCTTGCAACAACTGATGAATTAACCGGAGCCTATAACCGAAGGGCATTCAATGAATATCTGAATAAAAATATTGGTAGAGCAAAACGCTACCAAGAGCCACTTTCAATGCTCCTCTTAGATATCGATCACTTTAAAAAAATAAACGATACTCATGGTCATGATGTTGGTGACCAGATTCTGAAATTTTTAGTTCGTGTTGTATTGGAAAGCCTTCGCCAAGAAGATATTATGGCACGATGGGGAGGTGAGGAGTTTACACTTTTGATGCCTCAAACAGGAAAAAACTCCGCCTTACAGCTAGCAGAACGGTTGAGGGGAAAAATATCAACCTTTGACTTTCCTACGGCCGGGCAGGTAACTGTAAGCATCGGCCTTACTGAGCTTCATGCTGATGACGACGCTGACTCATTTGTCAAGCGCGCCGACGTTGCTCTTTATAAGGCAAAAAAGGGTGGAAGAAATATGGTAATGCTCTGTTAAAATTACAAAACAGATCATATCTGTCCTTGAAGCCTACTTGCCAAAGATTTCAAAAATTGAATCGTGAAATATTTAGAAATTCCACAGGATATAAACTGCAATAGAGATTGCCGAACCAGTCGGTTAACTTGATGCCGAGAACGTCTGCGGCGCTGACGCGGCAAGGATATAGACGGCGCAAGTTACCTCAAACGTTAGGGAGCTGAATCATGTCCAATTACGACTCAATAGTGTTTGATCTCGATGGAACCCTTTGGGATGCGTCGGCGTCGTGCGCAGCTGGATGGAATGCCGCGTTGGAGAAAGAACGAATAACAGATCGGGTTGTTTCGGCAGATGACATTAGGACGGTGTCCGGATTGCCGTTTAATGAGTGCGTATCAAGTCTGTTTGGTTCACTTCCATCGGGAGATCTGATAAAGCTCGGAGAAATGATCGAGGTACACGAGAAAGACACGGTAAAAAATTCGGGCGGAGAACTTTATGAGGGAGTATTGTATGGACTCGAGATGCTTGCTAACCGGTATCGGCTATTTCTAGTGAGTAATTGTCAATCTTGGTATCTCCAGGAGTTTTGGAAACACTCAGAAACAAGCCAGTTCTTTGTCGATCAGGATTGCCATGGTGATTCTGGAAATCCCAAGGCTCAGATGATTGCCGGTATGGTAGAACGGCACGAATTAAGTCAGGCAGTGTATATTGGTGACACTGTTGGCGATAAGAGATCATCGCAAGAAGCGGGTGTCACCTTTGGTCATGCTAGTTATGGCTTCGGATCGGTTGAAGCGGCTGATATGTCGTTCGCGTCATTCAGCGAAATAGTCGCAAGGTTCCGAGGTGAATCAGCTGCCTAACGAATAAGGTTCAGATTGTGCGAGTGTAGGACCGGGGTCTAGGACCGGGGTCAGGCCTGACAAATGGGTATTCGAAAAATCTAAACTTGTAGAGAACAAAAAAATGCACCGGATAAACCGGTGATTTTAGCGTTATATTTGGATCAAGTATGCCTGCAGAGAGAAGAAAAACAATAATCATTACAGGCGCAAGCAGAGGTTTTGGTTTTGCTCTCACAAAGCAGTTCATTTCCAATGACTGGAAGGTTATCCCTCTTGTAAGAAAGAATGAGGACGCAAAAGTTTTAAAAAGATTCAATAAATCGAATTGTTTTCCTATTATTTCAGATATTACAAGCAATGGTGTACAATCTTCAATCCGAGAATCAATAAAATCTTATGGTGGTATTGATGTCGTAATAAATAATGCTGGTATTGGAGGTAGTGGTACATCTTTAAATGAAACAAAGTCTTATGAGGTACTATCTTTGGTGAATGTTCATTGTTTGGGTGCATTAAGAGTAACCCAAGCGGTGATGCCGTTTATGATGAATGATGGAATTATAATAAATATTTCATCGAGATTTGGCTCAATTTCAAAAATATCGACAGGTGAGCTTGATAATGTCGCTTGTTCCTATTCCTACCGAATAGCCAAAGCAGCTCAAAACATGCTCACGCAATGCATGTGTAGAGAGTTCAAGGATTCGGGCATTAGACTTTGCTCTGTTCATCCTGGTCGATTAAGAACAGATTCTGCCTCTGTCGATGCAGATAGAACTCCAGAAGAAGCCGCTGAAATTTTATTCGAGAAGATAAAAAGTATAGAACATGGCAGGTTTTATAGTTTATTTGAATGTGCAATTGAATGGTGAGAAATATAACATCGGCATTAAGAAAGGACCTTCAGGCTGATTGAGGTTTTTCAGCCCTTATAGATGCAAAATGAAGTTAAGGTATGGGTCCCGCGCTCTTTCCGGGGTGTTAGAAACGCATAAGAAGTTATTGAAATAGAAAATCCCATAAAGCTCTATGAAGGAATTTATTCCACCGGTGAGTTAGAAAAAATAGTGCAATCCCTTTGCATTGAAACACAAAAAGGTATAGTAATTATAGCCGGATGTTCACATCCGAGAATGAAGCATATTATAGGCGCGGCTTCTCAATTTGGCAAAGTCTACGGGATTATCGGAGGCTTACATGGAAATCGGCCTGAATCATTTTTAATCAAAGGAGAATAAAATGAACAAAAAAGCCACTATGATAAACGGGGTTAATGTTGATCAGTTAATCGGAACAATCGAAGCTATCAAGGGCGATCCAGATATCGCTAAGTTTCAATTCAGGGCGGAAACTAAATGGGTAAATGGTGGGCATTGCCAAACTAAATTCAAAAACTTCTACGGGGCTAAGGCGGAAGATACTTCCCGAACCAAATCGCTGGTAATAGAAGGAGATGAACCCGCCGTTTTACTGGGAGAAGATCACGGAGCGAATGCCGTTGAAGCGGTGTTGCATGCCATAGCGTCTTGCTTATGCGTAGGATTTGTTTACAATGCCTCAGCTCAAGGAATTTCCATTTCATCGTTGAATTTTAGTTTGGAAGGCAACCTTAATCTTAATGCTTTTCTTGGCCTGTCCGAGAAGCTGCGACCTGGATATGAAAATATAAAAGTAAAATACAGGATCAAGGCTGACGCCCCCAGGGAAAAGCTAATAGAACTATTATCCTATGTTCAGAAAACCTCACCGGTTCTAGACATAATCCGCAATCCGGTGTCTGTCACGGTAGAAATGGAAGAGTTGGCATAATTGCGACGTTTAAAAGAATAGCAAAAGTATGAAAAGGAACCGCCATCTGGTTTTTCACTTGGTTCAACGAAGCTTGATTTTGGTGGCAACATTTGTAGTTAGAAGGAGTACACGGTATGACAAATAAAGAAACCTTTAAGGCGCTTGTGGTAGATAAGGGTGAAGACGGCCAGTTGCTGGCGACCGTAAAGCAGTTGAGGATTACAGATCTCCCCCCAGAAGATGTGCTGATTAAAGTAGACTATTCCACCTTGAATTATAAAGAGGGTCTGGGATTTGCCAACCGCAATAAAATATTTCGCATTTTTCCGATTGTACCGGGTGTTGACCTGGCTGGAACTGTGCTTGAATCAAAATCTCCTAAATTCAAACCGGGCGACCAGGTTATATTAAATGGCTGGAGTGTGGGGGAAAGATACTGGGGTGGTTATGCGCAGATGGCCAGGATCAAAGCTGATTTTTTAATCCCTCTTCCTAAAGGTATGGATACCAGAAAGGCCATGGCCATAGGTACTGCTGGCTATACAGCCATGCTCATGATTCTGGCCCTGGAAGAAGCCGGGGTAAAACCTGACAGTGGCCCGGTCATCGTTACCGGAGCTGCCGGTGGAGTGGGCAGCAATGCGGTCGCCATTCTTGCCAAGCTCGGTTATGAAGTAACCGCTCTCATCAAAACCGGGCAGGAATTCAGGCACAATTTTCTCAGGCAACTCGGAGCAAAAAAGATTATCAGCGGTAAGGAATGGTCAGAGATACCCGCACCTCTTGAAAGCCAGAAATGGGCCGGCGCAGTTGATACTGTCGGCAGTCTGGTACTTTCCCGAGTTCTTTCAGAGATGAAATACGGCGGATGTGCGGCGGCTTGCGGGCTGGCCGGAGGGTTTGACCTGCCCGTCACAGTAATGCCATTTATTTTGAGGGGTGTGAGTCTGAAAGGGGTTGATTCGGTATGGTGTCCTACTCCGAAAAGAATAGCAGCTTGGAAGCGATTGGCCACTGATATTCCCGACGCAGCCTTGGAAAATATCAATAAAATAATAAAACTTGATGAAGTGCCCAAGTACGCTAAAAAAATCTTGGAAAGTGGCATTACCGGTCATATTGTGGTCGATGTAAACACCTGATCCAGATGGAAAATCAATAACAAAGCGAGCCCTGCTCCCCCAGTACTTTTGGGGGACATCCTCAGTCAAAGGCAATCGCACAAAGTAGGATAATAGGATAATGGGGTCAAATCTTTATTCTTGACAGAGACCTCGTCACATTAAGATTTTCAAGGATAAAGATTTGACCCCCCTAAAAAATTTGACCCCCCTAAAAAAATTCTCGACATTCTCCTTGACAGAAAAACCGTGCTAATGGTAGAAAACCACTGATTTTTTCACCTTTTTTATGACTTCTACCCCCAAACAACAATAGCGCTGCCAGCAATGCCACAATCACATTCCGACAATTTTTCGACAACCACCACGGAAACCTCCGCCGGTGATACACCCGAATCAAATCACAATCCTGAGCAGCAAACTACGGATAAAACCTCCCCCGGGAAAAGCCAGAAGAAAAGAACCCGGACCCCGAATCCGGCGCAACCCAAAGGACTCGCCGCCCTCTTTGAAAAAGAGGAACTTAAAGTTCTCTTCAGCACCTACGTGGTCACGATCTGCGTTATTGAAGTCTTTATCTTTTTTGTCAGCTTCTTAGGCCAGATGGGCCCCGGAACCATCCCCTTCCCCTGGAAATCATACTTTTTCGCAGCGTTTATCATCCCTTTGGCAATCACCTTCTTGCTCGGCATCATCGTCATAAGTTTTGACCGCTACATCTCCGGCCATCAAGAAATCAACGATGAAATCAGCGACATCTTCCAAACGGCCGCTGAAACCCGCAGTCGAATCCATAAGTTTCACGCTTTCCTCTACGTTATTCGCCAAATCCCCTTTCTTTTCAGCCTCCTCTTACTGGTCACCATCTCTGGGATCGCCTACAAACTGGACGATATCCTGGCCGTCATCGGCCGCGTCGGCGGGCTCACGGCCCACTATCTGCTTATCGGCCTCGCCATAGTTTTTGCAGTAGCTGTGGTCATCGGCCTGATCTGGATGTTCTTAAGCTACAACCTGCGTAAAAAAAACCTCGAATACCAGTATCAATACAAAAAAGATGTCATCGACAAAACTGGTTTGGTTATAATCGGCGAAAATCAGGTGATGGATAGAGAGAGCCGGATTCTCTCTTTTGGCCAAGTTCAAAAACTTACCCACAAACCCCAGCCCGATAAAGATGACAAAACTCTGGTTATCGACCCGTCGTAAAAGATGATGGTTTTTCATTTATTCCGCAAAAGGATAGCTCCGTAAAACGGTCCATGAGAAACCTGATCGCTTTTTTTCTGGCCCTCCTGCTGGGCTCTTGTGCCGGGCCCCCTCAGGCCGGGCTGGCAAACGCACCACAAACTGGGAGACCAACTCGGGCCAAACCGAAGAAAACAACAATTTGCCGCCGCCGTGGCTATGGCGCTTCAGAATATCTATTTCAGACTGGAGAGTTGCCAAAAAAATCACCATGCCAACCCTGAACAGCTATCGACAGAATTCAGCAAATCACCACCAAGGCTGATAAAAATCAGTAATGTTAATGGTAATGGGGTCAAATCTTTATTCTTGACAGAGACCTCGTCACATTAAGATTTTCAAGGATAAAGATTTGACCCCAAAAAAACTGCATCGCTTTCGTCATCGCCATGCAGTACGATCCAAATTTCAGCGTAGTTCCTGACCAGGTATAAGTTAATCTCCCGGAAGTCGGCAATGCTTATGTTGCCATCGTTTGCCAGGCCTTCATGGACTATGGCCTCCAAAATCAATTTATTCATTGCGTCTGCTGTCCGGGCCGCATCTTGCATTTCGTCGAGTGCCACTTTGTTGTTTAGACCGCGGTCTGAAAAAATGAGATCAACTAAAGCATCGAGTGCCGTATCGGTGGTTCCGGCTACTTCCTGAAAATCGGGATTGATGAGGGTCTGGTTGGCAAGTTCATGGACAAGAAGTTTATTCAAATAATAACATACAATTTTGAAAGATCCACCCTTACTGCCATCTGGTTTACTCATTCTATTTTTATCGTAAGCTTTGAGCCCAAGATTGTAGACATCGCTGAAAAGGTAGTCGACAGCGTAGGTGTTAAAGAGCTTTTACGGTTGTGGCTTTACAATGATGCAAATGTTTGCCCTTAATTGATTGGTGTATAAAATGAGAGTAATATTTTCAACGGAAAACTGGAACAGCCACTGATTAATAGACAAAGGAAGGGTAATTGGAAGGATAATTGGGGTCTGACCCCGGTTTTCCCAAAAATCCCCATGAGGTTAGATTTGGTTTATTCCCTTTTAGGGATGAATCTAGTTAACGAATTTCATTAATGCTACCCCCGAAAACGAGATTTATTTAATCCCATATGGTATGAGCAATTTAACAGGATGTGAAAATGATCAACAATGGTAAAACAGGCACGAAAGTTGGGGTTGTGGGTGCCGGCGCCATTGGCGGAATTTGTGCAGCCTATATAAAAAACGCCGGTATTGATGTTCAGATTGTCAGCAGAAATCTTGAGCACGCAAAAAAGATCATGGCGGAAGGCATCACTGTTTCAGGAATTAAAGGCAATCTGAATGTGAAGATGGATGCCGTCAGCCGGGTTGAAGATATGGCTACGAATCGGGATATTGTATTGCTTGGGGTTAAAGCTACAGGAATGATAGAAGTTGCCCGTAAAATGATTCCATACTTGAAGCCCGATAGCATGGTCGTATCCCTTCAAAATGGGTTTTGTGAAGATGCACTTGCTGAAATCTTGGGTCGAAAAAGAGTGATCGGTTGCATAACCGGATGGGGGGCAACCATGCACTCGCCCTGTAGTCTGGAAATGACCTCTTCAGGTGATTTTATTGTTGGTAATATAGATAATGATGAGGATTCAAGGCTTACGCAGGTTCAAACAATATTAAACTATGTTTTGCCTACGAAGATTTCGAACAATATTTTAGGCGATCTTTATGCAAAGCTGATTATTAATTCATGTATAACATCAGTAGGGGCTGTCTGTGGACTATATCTCGGAGAAATGCTGTCAAAAAAAAGAGTAAGATTCATATTTTTTAAGATTATGGAAGAAGCGCTGGAGGTTGCTAAAGCACTCGACATCAAAGTGGAAATTTTAGCCGGCAAGCTTGATTACCATACATTTTTGGAGAGTAGAGGTTTTTTGTCGGATATCAAAAGACATTTATCTTTAAGAGTGATAGGCTTTAAGTACAGGAAATTGAAATCTTCAAGTTTGCAGTCTCTCGAAAGGGGAAGAGAGACGGAAATTGATTATCTAACCGGTTTTATCACAGCCAACGCCAAAAAATATAGTATCAGCACACCTGTGAATAATCAGGTTTATCAAATGGTAAAAGAGATTGAACGGGGGAAAAGAGAAATCTCTCCAGATAACCTGGATCAAATATCGTTGATGTAAGTTGTTTAAAATTTCTCTAAAAGGAGAAAACCAATACTTTTTTATGAGAATGTAAAGTGGTGGGTGGGGCAACAGGTGGTCTAAAATACTGTCCCAGAAGATAGTGAATCTCTAAGGTCGTAAAGGAGCTATTTATGCAGAAAAGAATCTTATGGGGAACCGTACTTTTGGTGATTGCAGTGGCGCTTTTGGCATGTGGCGGTGGGAAATACAGTGATGTGATTGAAGTAGGTAACCAATTCGCAGATGCCACCGAAAAGTATATCAAAGCCATTGAAAAAACTGAAAATTCCTCGGCCGCTGCCGACGCTACAAATACTTATGCTGGCAAAATTGAAAAAATCGCCCCGCGTATGCGAGAAATGGCGGATAAATATCCTGAGTTGAAAGATCGGGATAAGGTTCCCGAAGAGCTGAAAAAGAGCCGCGTACGGGATGATGCTTTAGGCGAAAAAATGGCTGGAGCCATGATGAAAGTTATGATGACATACAGTAAAGATCCCGAGGTTCGTAAAGCTCAAGAACGGTTGCAGAAGGCTATGATGCTGATGATGAAGAAGTAAGTGAACCACAACAGCCGGTAAATCATTTATCGGTAAAGTTGTTGAAGCACTGCCATATAAGGGAGCTAAACCGTTATTTTTGATCGGTGACCAATTTGAAGATAACGAATGGTTGAGTGAATTAATTGCATTAACAGAAAAAGAATTACCTAAACCAAAGAAGAAGAAAAAGAGAATAAAAACATCACAGAGTACATAACATTTTTGTTTCCATGGGACACCGGCCCCATCCACTACCGCGGCCAGAAACGGCGCGCATGAAGCAAGGCGTTAGCCAGATAAAAATGAAAATTAATCAACATGAAGACATGATAATAAAAGAATGCATCTGTACTTGGCCGGATCTGCTTGGTTTTGGTTCAGCCCTTAGAAATAGTCAAAATTATCATGTTTTGATGACCCGGACTTTGAAATAGGATGTAATGCCCCAATGATTATTCAAGAAACTGGAGAAATAGGTAATGGATTTTATGTGGTCGGATTTGCAGGCGTTCCAGTTTACCTTTTAGACGGGCCTGTACCCGTGCTGTTTGATGCCGGACTGACTGGCGGGGCGTTCTTATATGAAGCGGGGATTAAACAGGTCTTGGGGGAACGCGTGCCTGAATATCTGTTTTTAACCCATTCGCACTTTGATCATGTGGGATCAGCGAGCCATTTCAAGGATGTTTGGCCGGATCTTAAAGTCGGAGGGTCTGAGCGGTGTTCTGAAGTTTTACAAAAACCCAAGGCCGTTCAACTGATGCAGGATTTTAACTTTGAAGGCATAAAGGTTATTAAGGACTCAGGTTTGGAGCCCATTAACGAGAAAAGTTTTGAATCGTTTAAACTGGACATCCTGGTTCAACCGGACCAGACGATTAAGCTTGCGCCAGGGCTGAGTGTGGAGGTCCTGAATACGCCCGGGCACACATGGGATTTCATGAGTTACTGGATTCCTGAAAAAAAGATCCTGGTTGCCTCGGAAGCAGTTGCCACTTATGAGGCTAATGGATACCTTCAGCCTGAGTTTCTCGTTGATTTTGATGCGTATATTGAATCTTTGAAGGTGTTGAGAAAAATAGGTGTTAAAATTTTGTGCCCGGGCCATTATGCAGTGTTTACAGATGAGGATGCTGTGGCCCATATCGAAAATTCCTTTCAGGCAGCGATGGATTATCTGATCATGACAGAAAAATTCCTTGTTCAGGAAAAAGGGGATGTTGAAAAGGCTGTTGAGCTGGTGAAGAGAACAGAGTGGGATCCCCGGCCATGGCCGAAACAACCTGAGTCGGCTTATTTGCTGAACACTTGGACGCGGGTGAATACTATCTGGAAGCGGATGAACCGAAATAAGTTCGGGGAACACCTTACCTAATTTCAAAATCGAAAAGGTGTATCAATGGGGTCGGTTGCTTTGGTCAAGGAAGAAAAAACAACAAAACCATTAATCGGTCTCCCCTCCCCTTAACCTATCAAAACAGGAGCGGGGTCAGAACAGGGACCGGGGTCGGGGACCGGGGTCAGGCCTGACAAAAGGGTGTTCGAAAAATCTAAACTTGTTTATAACAAAAAAATGCACCGGGTGAACCGGTGATTTTTGTGTTAGATTTTATGACTGGCTGAGATCAATAATCAATGTCTGATTTAAACCATAAATACTTGCATACTGCTGAAGATGGCATCACCCGTTGTTGGTGGAGTAACGATCATCTGGACTACCACCGTTACCATGACGAAGAGTGGGGCCGCCCCATCGCCAACGACATCAAGCTTTTTGAGAAGATTTGTCTGGAGGGCTTCCAGTCTGGGCTCTCCTGGCTGACCATCCTTCGTAAGCGGGAGAACTTCCGGAAAGCATTCGCCGGTTTTGACTTCGAAAAGATCGCCAGCTTTGATGACAACATCGTTGCTCGTCTCCTTTTGAATGATGGTATCATCCGTAATCGTGGAAAAATCGAAGCGACTATAAATAATGCTCGTCGCGCACTTGAGATCGTCGATGAGTTTGGCAGTCTTGCTGCATTCATATGGAAATGGGAGCCCAACTCCACTGAACCGCACATTGGGAAGGGTGACTACGATCGCCCTCATCCCAGTATCACAAAGACCTCTCAATCACTAAGCAAAGACCTGAAGAAACGAGGCTGGAAATTTTTTGGCCCAACGACAGCCTACGCATTCATGCAAGCCATGGGATTGGTGAACGATCATGTGGAGGGCTGTGCTAGCCGCGAGATAGTCGAAGCCGTACGGCGTGAGTTTAAACCTCCTATATAGCGATTCTGCTTACTATGGCACTATGCAAATATTCAATAAGAATGAAGAATATCTCCAGAAAATGGTAGCCGCTATGCATCGCAGTATTGAAGAAACGGGGTCAGACTCGATTGCTTTTGTCAAGGAAGAAAAAAGTGACAAACCCATTAATCGGTCTTCCCTCAACAGCTTAATCGACAAATAAGCGCCGAACCAAAACATGCACTTGACCGGGAATGCACACCCGTTGTTCCTTTAAGCATTGCGGCCCGGTAAGTGATGTAAGTCGTTAACCGTCTAAAATAATGGATGGTATAATTTTATGTTTGGATTCTTCTTGAAAAAAAGAAAACCTCTCCACAGGGAAAACATTTCTAATTCCTCATTGGCAGTAGCCCATACCTGGTTGAAGCGGTCGATCACCAAGTCCAGCAAAAGGTACGGATAAATTTCATGTTCGGGGTGTGACTTACTGGTTTTTGGTCGCGGATAGACCATAACCTAACCCGTTTGCTGGACAAAACCGGAAGCTAATCGCCACATTAAAAGGTTATGGTTTTATGTCGTTGAAATTAAAAGTCGCTTTAATTGTAGTAGGGATTTTTTTATTTTATGGGATTTCTAATTTTAGCATAATGCAATTCATCATATATCCGAGTTTTTTATCCCTTGAACAGGAAGAAGCAGTCAACGACTCCGTGCGAGTTAAGCAAGCAATTAGTCGAGAAATCCATCACCTGGATTCTTTCGTCCACGACTGGTCATCATGGGATGATACATATGCGTTCGTTGAATCTCTTTCTAGTGAGTATATTAAAACGAACCTTTCCATCGCTACATTTATTGATAACAAACTCAATCTTATGTATTACTGTGACAAAGACGGCAAGGTGGCCTGGAGCAAAATATATGACCTGGAAACGGAGGCAGAAATACATGAGGCTATCTTTCCGAAAGACCGCTTATCAAAAACCCATCCGCTAATATCATACAAAACAAAAAACAGACAACTTTCCGAGGTGACCGTTTCCGGTGTTTACATGACCTCAAAAGGTCCTATGATCATAAGTTCTCGGCCAATCCTGACCAGCAGAAATAAAGGGCCGATTAAAGGATCTTTGATAATGGGACGTTTTCTAACCCCTGCAATAGTTGATATTCTTACAAATCAAACCCGGGTCGATTTTCAGATTTTTCCGGTTCAGACAGCTTCAATATCTGCAATTCTAGAAGGCATCTCGACTAAAATCTCCGACAAATCACCATATCTGATCGAAAATACCCAAGCTGGTGATCAGATGCTGATATACACAAAATTTCCTGATATTCAAAAGAATTCTGCCCTTTTAATCAAATCAAAAATTCCAAGAAAAATTTCTGCTAAAGGATTGACCACCATAAACTATGCCGTACTTTCGGTCATAGTGGCAGGATTAGGTGCGCTCATTGTAATCCTGCTGCTTTTGCAATGGGTGGTTCTCAAACCAATTACAAGATTAACTGGTCATGCCGTGAAAATCAGAAAAACAGGTGACCTTTCAATACGATTGCCCAGCCAACGTCAGGATGAAATCGGCATCCTGGCAAATGAGTTTGAGAACATGCTTATTCAATTGGAAAATAGATCTGAAGAGCTTGAGAAGATGAACACAAAGCTGCAGGAGGATATGAACAAACGCAAACGAGCGGAAAGGGCGTTGCGGGCGAGTGAAGAAAAGCTTGCAAGAGCAAGAACAATGGAGTCTCTAGGACTTTTGGCAGGTGGTGTCGCCCATGATCTGAATAATGTTCTGTCAGGGCTTGTAAGCTATCCCGAAGTAATTTTAATTAATTTACCTAAAGACAACAAGCTTAGAAAACCTATTGAAACAATACGTGATTCCGGACTCAGGGCGGCTGCTATCGTCCAGGATTTATTAACCGTAGCAAGAGGAGTTGCGACCACAAAAGAACCTCTTAACTTAAACGACATAGTCCGTAGCTATTTGAGTTCTCCGGAGTTTATAAAACTCAAACAGTTTCATCCTGCAGTTACATTCAAGACTAATCTCGCTGCCGACTTATTTAACGTGAGCGGATCTCATGTTCATATCAGAAAATTAGTGATGAATCTGGTTTCAAACGCCTCTGAAGCTATTGATGATAGCGGCAATGTCACTATATCAACCGCGAACCATTATATGGACATGCCCCTAGAGGGATATGACAATGTAAGTATTGGAGAATACGTGGTTTTGTCTGTATCAGACGATGGTACGGGGATATCACCAGATAACCTAGAGAGGATATTTGAGCCATTCTATACGAAGAAGGTAATGGACAGAAGTGGTACAGGTTTGGGGCTTACCGTGGTATGGAATGTTATGCAAGACCATAAAGGCTACATAAATGTGACAAGTGGTGAAAACGGCACAACCTTTAAAATGTATTTTCCGATAACAAGAGATGAAATATGGGAAAAGGATATGCCCATATCAATTAATGACTATAAAGGAAAGCAAGAGACAATTTTAGTTGTTGATGATGAGGAAAACCAGCTAGAGATATGCCATAAAATGTTGGATATACTTTGCTATCAAGCTAAAACTGTTTCCAGTGGAGAGGAAGCGGTTGAATATTTGAAAGAAAACACTGTAGATTTAATAATACTTGATATGATTATGGACCGAGGCATAAATGGTCGTGAAACATACGAAAGGATAATAAGAATTCATCCTCATCAAAAGGCTATCATAGTCAGCGGGTTCGCTGAAACAGAAGAAGTGAAAGAAGCCCAAAAATTAGGTGCAGGACAATATGTCAAGAAACCGGTTACCTTGGAAAGGATAGGACTGGCTATTAAAAAAGAATTGGAAAAAAATTAATGCGAAAGACAGTCTTTGAAATCAGCAAAATGGATTGTCCTTCTGAAGAGACTCTAATTCGAATGAAACTTGATGAAATTCAGGAAATTAAAAATCTTGGATTTGACATTCTAAACCGAAAATTGACTGTTATACACACAGGAAAATTAGAAGAAATTGAAAACGCTATTATTGATCTGAAATTAGGAGGAAAACGAATACAAACTGAACAGTCTTCTTCCCAAGTCGATTTTGAAGAGCAAACGAACCAACAAAAGTTGCTTTGGGCTGTGCTTGCGATAAATTTTTCATTCTTCATAGTTGAAATGACAACAGGTTTTATTTCCCAATCAATGGGACTTGTTGCGGACAGTTTAGATATGCTTGCTGATTCATTTGTTTATGGGATCAGTCTATTTGCGGTTGGTGGAACATTAGTGAGAAAAAAGAAAATTCCCCAACTCGCTGGATATTTTCAAATTGTTCTCGCATTTATTGGATTTGTAGAAGTTATTCGGAGATACATAGGAATTGAAAAGATGCCGGATTTTTCGACTATGATTTTTATTTCAATTCTAGCACTTATCGCAAACGCAATTTGTCTGTATCTTCTTCAAAGATCAAGAAGTAAAGAAACTCATATGCAAGCAAGTATGATTTTCACTTCAAATGATGTGATTATTAACCTTGGAGTAATTATTGCGGGACTGTTGGTGAATTGGTTAAATTCAAGCAAACCTGACTTAATTATTGGAGCAATAGTCTTTGTCCTGGTCATTCAAGGAGCCATTAGAATATTAAAACTCGGAGCAGGAAGCGGGGTCAGGCCTGACAAGTGAGTATTCGAAAAATTTAAACTGGTAGATAACAAAAAAATGCGCCGGGTGAATCGGTAATTTTCGTGTTAGGTATCAGAAACGAAGATCGATTGTGAGTATCAATGAAACTGTACTTGAGATGCACTTCCACAGACCGCTAATGGATCTGTTTAGCGTTGTATTTGTGTATTTGGGGTCAGAGTACAATTAAAGCATTGTCAATTTAATTTTACTCTGACCCCAAATAACTCCCAAATAACTCACAAATAACTCAAATAATCCCAAATAATCTACCAAATAATCTAATCACAAAAAAGGAGAATAAACATGAAAGTTGTGGGGTTTAATGGCAGTCCTAATAAAAAAGGAAATACAGCCTGTTCATTGAACATAGTTTTTGGTGAGTTGGAACATGCCGGTATTGAAACCGAGATGATCCATGTGGGCAAAGAAAAAATACAGGGATGTATTGCCTGTTTTGGCTGTGCAAAAAAACAAAATGAAGCTTGTTCCGGTGTAAAAGATGATCCGGTTAATGAATGGATTCAGAAGATGAAGGAGGCTGACGGCATTCTGCTGGGCTCACCCGTCCATTTTTCCGGTGTAGCAGGGACAATGAAATCCTTTCTTGACAGGGCCTTTTTCGTTTCTTCGGTTAACGGCGGTCTGCTACGGCACAAAGTCGGTGCCGCTGTTGCTACTGTCAGGCGATCTGGAGGAATTCCCGCGGTTGACACCCTTAATCATTATATCAACTATTCCGAAATGATAATGCCCTCGTCAAACTACTGGAATGTGGCCCACGGCTTTACCCCAGGGGAAATGGAGCAGGACGGTGAAGGCAAACAGATCATGGAAGTTTTAGGCAGAAACATGGCGTGGATCATAAAAGTTATCAGGCACGGAAAAGAGCAATTCCCCGCCCCTGAGCCGGTTACTAAAACTTTGACTAATTTTATCAGGTAAATTAGAAGCTATGCCTTGCCGAACTGAAGATCCGGCAAGGCTATTCTTAAGATTAAACTTTAGTATATTTTGAAGGAGGGTAATAGGGGCAGACTCGTCAAGCTGGAAAATAGTGGAAAAATGAAGACAGATATATTAGCACTTTAACAACTTAATCGGCAAAAATCGCCGAACAAAAGGTTGGAGAGGACGCGAAATAAGCCTTCAATTTTTGCAAGCATTGCAGTCGCGCCCCTCACCTAAGTCATTATTTGCCCATTATGACGAATATAACAAGGAAAAGTAATTAGCATGAAAGTAATAACAGTATTAGGTAGTCCCAGAAAGAAAGGAAATACCGCAAAAGTTTTAGAAAATGTTGAAAACTCGCTAAGAAAAACACATGAGGTTGAGAGAATTGATATAATTTCACAAGATGTCAGAGGATGTTTGGGTTGCAGCAAATGCCAGGAGAACCTTTATGAACCGGCCTGCGTACAAAAAGATGACGTTCCTATCCTTTTAGAGAAATTGCTGGACGCGGACGTAATAATATATGGAACCCCACTATATGGGCACAGTTATTCAGCTCAAATGAAATCGTTTCTTGATAGGCATGTGGCCTTTTTTAAAGTCATCAATGGCGCCGAGAAGTCTCTTCCTGAAATGAAATCTCTGATTGAAGGCAAGCACACTGCACTATTAGTGACTTGTCAAGGCCCGGTGGAAAACAATGCGGATTTAATCAAAGAACTATTTGTCAGACACAATCTTGCGGCAAAGACTGAGTTAGTCGGAAGTTATATTGTTCCATTCTGTACGACTCCTGACAATACTGCTGAAATATCCATGGATATATCTCAGAGGATTTCAAAAGATATAAACAACATTGAAGAGACAAATATAAAAGCATAACAAAATCAACAATTAAAACTGGTAAAAAAAATGAATCTTTCACCTTCGCTGATATGGTTTCTGGTAGGCGTTGTATTTCTAATCGCAGAGTTGTTAATCCCTGGGTTTATCTTAATATTTTTTACAGCAGGGTGTTGGATAGTTGGATTGACTGTTTGGCTCATAGATATTGAATTATCGATACAAATATTTATTTTTATTGTTTCCTCTTTGGCTCTCCTTTTTTCTTTACGCAAATACAGCATGAAAACCTTTAAGGGAACCACCCGTGATGATCTTGACGACCGCTACGCAGACTCCAAAATCGGGAAAACAGCTATAGTGACAAAAGAAATATCACCAAACATACCGGGCGAGATAAAAGTTATGGGGAGTTTTTGGAGGGCTATTTCAGATATAAATATTGAAGAAGGA
>Ga0307990_1000278_pt1 | contig 48649 bp, 31 predicted proteins | sample EllFjometagen129_FD_203168 | JGI IMG/M metagenome (GOLD analysis project Ga0307990, IMG submission 203168) | Marine microbial communities from Ellis Fjord, Antarctic Ocean - #129 | ecosystem: Environmental > Aquatic > Marine > Unclassified | place: Southern Ocean | collected 2014-10-08
GCGCCATTAGATCCATGTACAACACTTGCCGAATCCTGCATGACCTTAAGTATTACTCCACTTCCTTCGGCTTATGCCGGGGTAAATGCCACGATCTGTGAAGATGGTGAATATTATCTTGGCGATGTCGAAGCCACCAACTACAGCAGCCTGCTTTGGTCGGGAGGCGATGGTGACTTCGATGATAAGACTAACCTCAATACAAGTTATACTCCGGGCACAGAAGATATTGCCAACGGCGGGGTAGAACTTTGTCTCACCGCAGCGCCATTAGATCCATGTACAAGTGCTGCCGAATCCTGCATGACCTTAAGTATTGGTGTGCTACCGGAAGTTTATGCCGGGGCAAATGCCATGGTTTGTGAAAATGATGCTTATAGCCTCACCGATGCCTTTGCTGATGATTACTCTGATTTTATATGGAGTGGGGGAGATGGAATCTTTACAAATATAAATGAAATGAATCCTGGCTATCAACCTGGTGATTCTGACCTTGAAGTTGGGTATGTTGAATTATGCCTAACAGCAGAGCCCATTAATCCATGCACTCAGTCGGTAAGCGATTGCATGACGCTGACCTTTATTCCTTCGCCTCAGGTTCAGGCAGGAATGGATATTACTGTATGCGAGGGACAAAATCTTTATATTATTGGCGCTTTTGCTACAAACTACAGCAGTTTACTGTGGACAGGCGGCGATGGTACTTTTGGAAATGTAAACCAAATTTTCACAAATTATATTATTGGTGATGGTGATGCAGAGGCTGGCTTTGTTGACTTATGCCTCACTGCCGAACCAATAAGTCCTTGTTCGGTGGCTGCCTCCGATTGCAGGCATATTACTGTGGTATCATTGCCAACAGTTTTTGCAGGTAATGATGACATAATGTGTGCAGGAAATTCATACTATATTGCTTCTGCAACAGTTGAAAACTATAGCTCGCTGATGTGGTTTGGTGGAGATGGTTCCTTTGATGATCCTACTTTGCTAAATGCCAGCTATACACCAGACCCCGGCGAATTGTTCATGGGCTTTGCTGAATTATGCCTTATTGCTCAACCGCTAAATCCTTGTACTGTATCCAAATCCGATTGTATGTTTTTAATGATTTATCCTTCACCACAGGTAAACGCGGGGAATGATTTTTTTGCTTGCGAAGACTCCAACATACAGCTTTCCGGAACAGCACAAAACACTTCCGGTTTGATATGGACAAGCTCTGGTGATGGATTTTTTCAAAATCCATCAATCGCTGATGCTATATATGTTCCCGGTAGTGGTGATCTTTTAGCTGGTATGCTTACTCTAACAATAACTGGTAACCCTGTTGAACCCTGTCAGGCATCAGTTTCGGATGCTGTGAATGTAGTAATTGTAAGCTCGCCAATCGCGGTTGCCGGTGCGAATCAGGTTATTTGTGAAAATCAGGTTTTACAGCTTTTCGGTAATGCGGAAAACTACAGTTCAACGCTTTGGACAACCACAGGCGATGGTACATTTAGTAATGCATACATATTAAATACACGCTACTTCCCCGGTGTACTCGATAAGGTGCAGGGGCAAATTCCTTTAACATTAAACGTATTTCCCTTACAGCCTTGCTTAATGATGGCAACAGATCAAATGAATGCTACGGTAATGCTCGAGCCTGTTGCAAATGCTGGTGTTAACGCTACAATATGTGAAGGTATACATTGGGTTTTGGATGGGGATGTCAGTAATTACTCATCAGTTAACTGGATAACTTATGGAAACGGAACTTTTGATGATCCTACACAAATCGACCCGGTTTACTATCCCGGAAGCGCTGACATCCTGGCAGGCTATGTATTTCTTTTCATTACAGTCGAAGCTATTCAACCTTGTAATATTGCTGCCAGCGATTTTATGAAACTCACTATTAAACATACCCCAACGGTAAATGCCGGTATTGATAAAACTATTTGTGAAAATAGCCTGGTGAATTTGTCTGGTATGGCATCCTATTTCTCAGCCCTTAGTTGGTCCAGCGATGGTAATGGAATTTTTAATAATTCAGCTAATTTAAATACTGCCTATTTGCCGGGTATGGCTGATAAGGAAGCCGGCCTGGTAAATCTAACTTTGTCAGCTTATCCAAAAAATCCTTGTACAGTTACGGTTACCGACATAATGAGTTTGTTTATCCAATCACTACCTTATGCAAATGCAGGCCCTGATTTGGAAGTATGCTATAACCAGGATGTGCAAATCGACCAGGCGGGCTTCGATAACTACTCCGATGTTGAATGGTTTAACTTGTCGGGAACAGGTTCTTTTGATGATATCAATGCGCTGAACCCCACGTATTATCCCAATCCTAACGATTATGAATTGGGCTGCGTATTACTTGGAGTTACTGCTGCGCCGCTTAATCCATGTTTGGGAAGCGGAACAAACGATTATTTGAAAGTATGTTTCCAGGCTTCTGTAAATTTAAGCGCCGGCGTGGATGCTTATGTTTGCGAGAGCAATTCATACCCGCTTTATACAGCTTATGCTGAAAACTATAGCGAGATTTCCTGGAGCACATTAGGCGACGGACAATTTGATGATCCATCACAAATTAATGCCGTTTATAATCCCGGGGTCAACGATATTTTAATAAGCACAGTCGAATTGTGTCTCTCAGGATCGTCAATCAACCCATGTGAGCTAACAGAAGAAGATTGTATGATACTGACTATACAACCCGGCGAGGGGCCAACTATGATGGATGCCCTTGCTTTGGATGAGGCTGTAGAACTTGAGTGGCAATCTATCGGGAATGCTGTCCCCGAAACCGGACACTTTGATTTTTCCGGCGGAAATCCGACTAACATTTGGACTATCTTTTTAAATGCTGTTTATCTTAATGGAACGCTTGTAGAAGCTGGTGATGAATTGGCAATATTCGATGGAAATCTTTTGGTGGGGCAAAGAACACTTAACGGGCCGGTGATTCCAGGTGATTACGATCAAACCCTGCAAGCTTACAGGGAGCTGGACAACGGTCCGGGATATACGCCCGGAAATGCATTTATAATTAAGTTCTGGGACGAAAGCCTTGGCGTGGAATTGATAGTTGATGATTATGAGTTTACCAATCCCCCCAACCAAAACTTCTATATCGGTGATGTTTTCCCGCAGGAAGATAACTCTTTCAGCCTTGGCGATCTGGACTTTATCAATCCGGATGCACCTAAATTTAACTTGTATTATGTTGATGGAACCTCCATTGCAAGCGAAATTTACGATTTTGAATATACTGTAGATGGACTGACAAATGGTGAACAATATTGCTTTTACCTTACACAGGTATTTCCTGATGGAACAGAGTCCTGTCCTTCAAATATAGTATGTACTATTCCGTATGCTCCTTGCACCGACCCAACTGTATTTGCCGGCGAGGATATGGTGATATGTGAAACGGATGAAATTATTTTAAGCGAGGCAACAGCAACTGATTATGAGTTTATAGCGTGGATTTCAAGTGGTGATGGAACATTCGATGATGCCGGATTATTGAACCCACAATACTTCCCTGGCCCTTCTGATTTAATTAGTGGGCAAATGGAACTTTGTGCTACGGCTTATGGTTATTATCCTTGTGGAACGGCTTTCGATTGTATCGGGATTGAATGCACCAAAGCGCCTGAAATAGAAATTGGGTTGGATGAAGACCAGATATGTTTTGGAGCCGACTATACTTTTGCACTTACACAGGCTGCCGGATACAGCTCAATATCATGGTCAACAGAAAATGGCTTTGGTACTTTTAGCGATCCATCATCACTTACACCAACATACATTCCTGATCCGCAGGATTTCACTGAAGGTTGTATAGAGATCATTGCTATGGCCAATCCCTTCGATCCATGTAGCGCTGCTGCCGAAGATCAAATACAGCTTTGCTTTGTTTCATTTCCTGATATTTTTGCCGGAGATGATAGCTATGTATGTCTTGGGGAAACTTATCAGTTGGATGGTTATGCCGAAAATGTAGGTTCTGTACTATGGCAGACCTCCGGTGACGGTACTTTTGATAATCCCTGGGTTCTAAATCCTGTTTACACACCCGGTATGGTTGACAAGAAAAATGGTGGTACTGACCTAACATTAATTGTTTATCCTGAAAGTCCTTGTACTGAGATTGCCGAAGATATGATGTTCCTTGGCGTTTACGAATGTCAGCAAACAACCATTCCAATGGGATGGTCGGGTTTGTCGAGTTACCTCCAACCCTACGATTTGGATGTTGAAGTAATGTTTAATCCTATAGTTGACGAATTGGTCATTCTGCAGGATTTAGAAAACTCATGGTGGCCTGCTGAAAATTTCAATACTATCAACGAATGGGCTATTCTGGATGGATACCGGATTAAGGTTTTAGAGGAACTTGAATTTACAGTAGCAGGATCACTTACCAATAAAAAAACACTTCCACTCAATTCTGGCTGGAATCTCATTCCGGTATTGAGTTCCTGTCCGGCAGACGTTGTATTGCTGTTTGGCCAAACCGATGTAATTATGGTGAAAGAAGTTGCGGGTTGGAGAATGTACTGGCCGGGCATGGGTATCAACAATCTTGAAACGCTTGAGCCCGGCTTAGCATATTATGTGCTGATGGGAAATCCCGGAGCGGTTCAGTTTCCAAAATGTCAAAGCAACAAAACAGGTTCCATTTTGAATGAGATTAATGTTTTTGAAAACTATCAAATTCCTGATGTGTGGACTGACTTTAGTAAAACAGGAATCTCTCATACGCTAGCCTTGCCTCCTGGTCTTGCAATGAATAATAGCTTCGAAGTGGGAGATGTAATTGGCGCTGTGGATGCTTTGGGAAATTGTTTTGGATATACCGTATGGACTGGGAAAAATACCAACATCAGCATATTTGGTGATGATCCCACAACCAGCACAAAAGACGGCTTCTACGAAAGTGAGCCCCTGGCATTCATTAAATATAGTTTAAAATCCGGCAATTTTGCTGAACTAAATGTGGAATATGATCCTGCTTACCCGCAATCGGGAGGCGTTTTTATTCCTCACGGGGTTTCAGTATTTAAGGATTTAAATGTAAATAATGTTTTATCAAGCATTGCTGATTTGGAATCCATGAGTATTTATCCAAATCCTGTAAGTCAAAACCTGATTATTCAGGCTACTAAGTTCGCAGATGTGTCTTACCGGATTATGAACATGCACGGTCAGGAAATTATGCAAGGTAAAATGTTTGCTAAAACCACTTCCATTAATGTTTCGGGTTTGCAAAAGGGGATGTATCTGATACATCTTACGGGTATCGGAACAGAAAGAATTGAGCGATTTATTAAATATTAGATGTGGGTATTAACCTAATCTTCATAACTGCTGATTTGACGTAGTTTTTATACGTATTAGATACTCTTAGTGAATCTTTGAGCCTTTGAGTCTTGGTGGCAATTTTATAAGAAATAGCCACTCACATAGTGATGCCCGCCTTACCGGCGAGGCAGGTCTATGGCAGAAGTCACAAAGACACAAAGGCACACAAAGAAAAAATGAATAAGTCAAAGATTCTATTGCGACATATTGAATTTGGACAATAGTATGATAACGTTTTGATTTTATACTTTAAGGCCGGTTTTGTGCTTTTTGCAAAACCGGCCTTTTTATTTTGGTTCTACTACCATTTTTGTGGATGTAAATAATGGCTATCACTTTAAATAGATTTCTTGCCGCCCCTGCGGCATCGAAATGACCCCATCCATGGGTTGATTTGGGGGGAGGGGAATGGGGCGCGAAGCGCCCCATTCCCCTCCCCCCACAACCACAACGCGATCGGTGTCACCTCGAAGGAGCTTGCGACTGAGAGGTCTGTTTTTCAACACCTTAAAAATAGTTGTCATTAGTAGGAGTTTGCAGCCTGCCCCGACACTTCGGGGACTGAGACCTGCCTCGCCTTTAGGTTAGGCCACCAGCAGGCGGCAATCTATTTGACTAATCATGATTAATATTTTACTTTCCACTAAATTCGCAATAGCACCTTTTTTTTCACCCCGGTTTTTATCCTTAACCTTTATTTTTTTAGCCGCCTACTGACTATGATTTTGATAATCCTTTTTCATTGTTTAATTTTCGCCTTCAATTTTGAATTCCATGAAAAAGAAATTTACATCCATATTATTAATTATATTTTTTGCAACAGCTTCCTGCTTTTCACAAAGCATAAGTAAAAATCAAGCCATCAAAATTTGCACGAATTTTTTAAACTCAAATCTGAATCCTGATACAAATCAAAATCTATATACTGATGTTATAAATGTAAATGAGCGGACTGAAAACGGACAGGCGTTTTTTTATGTAGTTAATTTTGAAAATGGTGGATTTGTGATTTTATCTGCCGACCGAAGGTTTTATCCCATTTTAGCCTATGCTTTTCATGGAAATTTTGATTTTGACAACATCCCTGAAAATTGCAATACATGGATCGAAAGCTGGGAAAGCCAAATGCTAAATGCTTTTGAAAATGAGGGGCCTTATTATGAAAGCAATGCAGAGATTTGGGATGAATTAATTACAAATAAGCACAGAGCCCGAACAACTAAAGGAGTTCAGCCTTTGCTCACTTGTACCTGGTCGCAAACGGCACCACACAATCAAATGTGCCCTGCCGATCCTGAGGGTTTTAACGGGCATACTCCCGTGGGTTGCGTGGCTTTGACCATGAGCCAGTTCATGTATTATTACCGCTTCCCCGAATCTGGCGAAGGGACAGTGCTTTACACACCAGCCTATAATTTTGGCGTTTACGGACCTCAATATGTAAATTATGAAGCTTCAGTTTATGATTGGCAGGCGATGACAGATATTTGCCGTGAGTCCAATAATGCCATCGCACAATTGTGTTATCATAGCGGTGTTGCTGTCGAAACTGCCTATATGCCCGAATCCTCCGGGGCCAATATCAACAATGTTTCTGCTGCCCTTACCGGACATTTCCATTATCTAACCGATGACTACCTGCCCAGGGAGGATGTGCCAAACACGAGCGATTGGACGGCTATGCTAATGGAAAACCTTGATAATAATCAACCGGTGCTTTACCGGAGTTCGGCGGGGTTTGGCGGCCATGTGTATGTTTGCGACGGCTACCAGGATTCCACGCATTTCCATTTTAACTGGGGCTGGGGTGGAGCATACAATGGCTATTTTTATATCGATAACCTTACGCCCGGTGGTATTCAAATTAATTACGCGCACGGTGCAATTTTCAATATTTACCCCGATACCACGCAATTTGAATTTCCAAGCTTTTCTGGCGATCCCGAAATCCTGACAAACAACGTGGGTAGTTTTGAAGATGGTAGCGCCAACCTTGATTATTTACGCAATACACAAAAATCCTGGCTCATCCATCCTGCCGATAGTACAATCACCAGGATATTGCTTGAGTTTACAATGCTGGATACCGAAAATGACAATGATATAATTTGTGTTTTTGATGGGGATTCTGACCAGGCTCCATTACTCGAAACATTGAGCGGCAGTTCTCTTCCGGTTTCGATTTATTCATCCGGGGCGGCGCTGTATATTACTTTTCAATCCAACGATAGTGTGCAAGGCTCTGGATTCCATTCAAATTATTATGGATATCATTTGCCCTTTTGTGAAGTAAATCAAATATTGACCGATCCTGCGGGCGTACTCGAAGATGGCAGCCGCTACCATCAATACATCAACAATTCGGATTGTGAATGGGTGATCGCACCTGAACTTTCACCAGTGGATTCTATCCAAAAAGTCAGCCTACATTTTTACCAGCTCGATCTGGCCGGGGGCGACACCGTTTTTATTTATGATGGTGATAACCGTGAAGCACCCTTGTTGGGGAAATTTGCTGCCGGAACTTTGCCCCCCGATCTAATCTCGTCGGGCAATAAAGTTTGTGTAAATTTTCAAACCGACACCTTAGCTACGGCGCAGGGCTGGGCCATTGGCTGGGATTATATCCTGCCCGAATATTGCGTGGACACATCCTATTATTATGCTGTTGAAGATACACTTTCGGATGGTAGTGGCTCAAAGTATTACATCGAAAACTCCGATTGCTATTACATGATAGAAGTAGCAGATGCCGAAAGCATCACCCTGGAATTTCTGGAGCTTTCGGTGGAATCCAATTATGATTACCTCGAAATTTTTGATCTGGAGGAATTGAATTATCCTCTGGATAAAATTTCCGGATTTGAACTACCAGAAGAGAAAACCTATCCGTTGAATAAATTATTGATCCATTTTCACAGCGATAATCGCGATAACTACCAGGGATGGAAATTTGCTTACAAGGCTTCTGTTTCCGGAATATCTGAAATTAAAAATCCCTTTGTCATTTATCCAAATCCTTGTTCTGATTTTTTGATTATCAACTTTCAGGATTATCAATTAATAAATTCAAATTTCAAAATATTTCACCCGAATGGTAAAATATTAGCTTCAGGAAAAATAACATCCAACACTCAAATCATCGACCTCGAAGGCCTGCCTCCGGGACTTTACTTCCTCTCGCTTACATCAACAAATTTCAGCTTTACAAAAAAAATAATGAAACTTTAAAAAATCAAATTATGAAAACAAATCTTACATTACTTTTTAGCCTTGTTTTTATAACTGTAATGTATGGCTACTCGCAGGATGACAAAGACCCGATTGCCGTAGATGATTACGTTGTAGTTTCACCACTCGAAACCATCGAGATTATGGTTCTGGAAAATGATTATGCCTACGAAAATCATCCTTTCAAAATTTTAAATGCTTTTGGCGGTGATTATGGCGAATTCGTTAAAACCGACACTTCCATTATTTACACTTCCGGTTTAATAAGCGGGGTCATAGATCCATTGATATACAGCATTAAAGATTTGGAGAATAATATGGTTTCGGATTTTGCCAAAGTTTACATAACGATTAATAATGACAGTTATGATTATTTGGATATCAACGGGGTAAGATGCAGGATTAATTCCTATGGCCTGCAGTACTGGGATTTGGGCTATGGTAATTATGAAGTTCCGGCAGGATCGGGAAAATCAACTATTTATACCGGATCGTTGTGGATTGGCGGCCTTGATGAAAACGATGCGCTTTGCCTCGCCGCCGATACACGTTTGTATTTTGGGATTGACTTTTCCCCCGGACCTGTCATGGATAGTCTGGCCTACTCTTCAGTTCCTGATATAGTATTGAAAAAGGTATGGAAATTATCATCGGATGAAATTGTCTGGCATCGCCAGCATTGGCAGGATGAGGGCTACGAAGCCATCAGAAATATTACCCGATGGCCGGGCAACGGAGATGTAAGCCTCGGCCAGGCGGCGCAACTGGCATCTTATTACGATTGGGATGGCAACGGCATTTACAATCCCCTTGCCGGAGATTTTCCGCTTATCAAGGGCGACCAATCGGTGCTCACCATCGTGAACGATGACCGGGATTTGCACACAGGAAGCGGTGGGAAAAAGTTGGGTGTCGAAATACAAACCGCTTATTATGCCTACAACAAGCCCGGCGATTCGGCACTCAAATACACCACTTTTGCCGATCAGCATATCATCAATCGTTCGCAACACGCCTACCACGATGTGTATGCTGCGAACTTGCTCGATTTCAATTTGGGATACCCTCTTGATGATTTCCTCTGCAGCGATACCCTCCTCCATTCGGCTATCGTGTATAATGGCACAGCCCAGGATGGAACTGGAGAGCCATGGGAATATGGTGCGCATCCACCGGCACAATCGTTTACCTGTCTTAATTACCCCATGGATGCCTTTGTATATTATTCACCTTTTTATGGTGCCCCGGAGCCTATGACCTATCCCGTATTCGACACGGAGTACTATTCGTATTTACAGGCTTTATGGAAAGATTCCACTCCATTTACTTACGGTGGCTATGGCTATGGAGGCGAACAAGCCGTAAAATATATTTTTTCGGGCGATCCGGTTAGTGGCGAGGGATGGACCGAGGAAAATGCCGGCAATGAACCTGGCGACCGGCGTGGGCTAATAGTTTCTGGTCCCCACAACTTAAACCCCGGCGACACCCTGCACCTGGAATATGCCCTGGTATTTGCACGCGATTATCAAGGCGACCATTTGTCGAGTGTGGCATTGCTAAAAACCAGAATTCAGGAAGTAAGGGATTTCTATCAAAATGCGCTTGGTATTGAGAATTCCGAGGGTTTTAAATATGAATTGAATTTATTTCCCAATCCATTTACCGATGTATTGAATATTGAGTTTTCTCCCACCGGGCAACAATCTGAAATTAGCTATTCTGTGTTTGATATTTTGGGAGAAAAAGTCCTCGATGGGAGCATTAGTGGGGAAATACTCAACACACTTGATTTTTCAAATTTGAAAGCCGGTATTTATTTTATCAGGTTTAATGATGGGAAAAATATTTTTACGCGGAAAGTGATCAGGGAAAAGATGTAATAATCTCGGTCTTTACAAATTGTAAGCCTCTGAATAAAGTGCCTTAAAGGGAAATGACAAAGGAATAGATTTCTCCCTTCAAACTTCGCTTTGCTGCGTTTTTTTCTCGAAAAGACAAGACTAAGGTTTTACATGGGGTGGATAAAAGTGGGCGCGAAGCGCCCACTTTTATCCACCCCAACACACCCTCCAAAGCCCTGTCACCTCGAAGGAGCTCGCGACTGAGAGGTCTGTCCCACAATGTTTGCTCCAGCTTTGTACAAATACTTGTCATTAGTATGGAGCGCAGCAGCCTGCCCCGTTTTTCGGGGACTGAGAAATCTATATAGGGCTTGCTGAAAAACTCAGAATAATAATATTTCGGTGCGCTGCACCTCTTGTATCAATTATAATTGATGTTTCTACAAAGATTATCGCCACTCTGTGGCTTAACTATCAGGTGCGGAGCACCGGTAATCTTTGTAGAATTTTATCCGGTGATGGGGATAAAGGTGCAGCGCACCGAAATATTTGGTGCAAGGTCTTTGAACAAATTTCCTCCTAAACCTTGCACAAGGAATCAAATATTATGGAATAACTTATAATAATCCAATGGATTAGGTCTTTCTCAGCAGACCCTATTTAACCTTGAAATTGATTCATTACATAAACATGATCCATTAACAACAAACCTTCCACCAAATTCGCATTAGACGCAAAAATATACATCACGAAAAACCGTTCGGCTTGGATACAAAAAATCCAGGTATGAAACGGTTTTTCTTTTTTGTGATTTTCCTATTGAATTTATCCTTTGCAAATGCACAATATTTTGGTGATGTGTTTCGCGAAGATGCCGATAGTCTTTCCGGGATTTTATTTGGTAATTTTCCTGACGAAGAAAAGTTGATAGCAAATCAACAACTTGAAATGCTGACCCTTGCATTCCTGCAAAGTGATTCTTCATTGCAATTTACTTATGATTCGTTGCTATTTGCCAGTTATGTCCAGTCGGAAGACGAATCCTTTAGCCTGCTGACGTGGGTAATTCCCCTGGCCGATCATCACTATATGTTTTCCGGGTTTTTTCAAATGATAAGCCACAAGCAAATTGATACTGTTTATTGCTTAAAGCCACTCGATGTTGAAGTTGAAAATAATTTGGTTTATTCGATGCAGAAATGGCCGGAAGCAGTTTACAAGCAAATCCTGCCAAAGGGCAAGAAAGAAAAGTATTATACCCTTTTGGGATGGGTAGGAAAGCCTGAAGGACTTGCAGGAAAAAGAATAGAAACCCTTACATTCGATTCTCTTGGTCAGCCGGTTTTTGGTGTTCCGGCATTTACGATGAAAGATGGGAGCGTGCAAAACAGGATTGACTTTGAATATACAAACGAAGTGCCTTTTCATCTTAGTTACGAGTTGCAACGCCTGCCCGGCGAAAAGCGCAAAACCGGCTGGATGATTGTTTTCAATCAAATTGGTGGAAACACCCCCGGCATGGGCAGAGTCTTTCGTGGCCCGGTGCCTTCCTTTGAATTTTTTGATGCCTTTGTTCCTATCAATGAAAAGTGGGTATTTTTCGAGGATGTTCATCCAAGAGCCAATACCAAAGACCTTAGTGATGAACCCCCAACGGAAATTGGCCTGCCGGAGATTAGGAAAAAGTAGTTCGCATCAGTCCTCAGTCTTCAGTCCCGAAAGCTTTCGGGATCAGTTTTTATTCCCGATAGCCATCAGCGTTTTTTATTTCATTCATATAGCGCAACCACTACGTGGTAGTTTTTCTTGTTTGAATATTGCTTTGCTAAAATAGCTAAACTCCTACGGAGTTTTTTGCTACCCGGTACTGCCTGATCGGTAAGGCTGGCATGGCGGGCTCGCCATAACAATAGCCTACGCTGGCGGCAAGGCGGGCTCGAAAAGTTACGAAAATTGTCCATAGGACTCCTTTGGAGGAAATTTTCTACTTTTAGGGATAACGAATAACCAATAACGAATAACCAATAACGAATAACAATTAACGATTAACAATTAACCAATAACAATTAACCAATAACCAATTTCCCTTTTCTCCATTATCTTTGCCGCCATGCCAGAAAATAAATTTCAAACCAGGAGTGTTACCACGATTTCTATCGCGCATCTGTTGCACGATACTTTCTCAGCCTTTCTCGCCCCATTGCTGCCTTTGCTCATCGAAAAGCTGGGCATCAGCTACACCATGGTCGGTGTGCTGAATGTAATTAACCGTGTGCCCATGCTGGTGAATCCCTTTTTAGGGATTTTGGCCGACAGGATTCAGATGCGCTTTCTTGTTATTTTTGCGCCATTGGCAACTGCTATTACTGCCAGTTTGTTGGGCGCTGCGCCCAATACCACTTTTTTGGCCATCCTCATTTTTGTAATGGGACTCAGTGCAGCACTCTTTCATGTGCCTTCGCCGGTGATGATTCGAAAGGTGTCGGGAGATTACGTGGGGCGGGGGATGAGTTTTTATATGTTTGGAGGCGAAGTAGCCCGGACTCTTGGGCCGTTGGTGGTGCTCGGTGCTGTGTCGGCCTGGGGTTTGGAAAACACATGGTATCTTATTCCGGTGGCTGCCGGTTTTTCGGTTTATCTCTATTACACACTTAAAGACATCAAAATCTCTGAAGAGTTCAAAGTAAAAACGGAGGAAACACACTATACAATAACCCTGAAAAAATATATGCCTTTTTTGCTGATGCTTTCGGGTTTGCTGGCTTTTCTCGCATTATTGAAATCGGCAGTTACAGCATTTTTGCCCACCTACCTCACCGCTCAGGGCGAAAGTGTTTGGTTTAGCGGAATTGCGCTGGTGGTGCTCGAAGCGGCAGGAGCCGCAGGAACGCTACTTGCGGGAACACTTTCGGATAAGATTGGCCGGAAAACAACCCTCGTTGTGGCTCTGTCTTGTTCGCCTGTGCTATTCTGGCTTTTTGTTCATGCGGGTCCGGCCATGCAATTCCCCATGCTGATGCTACTTGGATTTTTCCTCTTTGCCAGTGGCCCTGTTTTGCTGGCCATGGTGCAGGATTTGGGTAGCGAACGCCCCGCTTTCATCAACAGCATTTACATGACCATCTCTTTCTTTTTCGGCTCCCTCGCGGTAATGTTTGTGGGTTTCATGGGCGACTGGATCGGTTTGTTCCGTACCTACGAAATCATCGCCGGGCTCTCTTTGCTTAGCATTCCTTTCGGGATATTTATTTTCAGGTTTACCGGGAGTAAGTCCTGAAAAAGGGAATTGTTAGAATTGCAAATTAAAAAATCAATTTTTATAATTCGATGGAAAAATAATGTTACCCTCAGTGAGCAGGATTAATGCGGCTTTGCCGAATAATCAGCCCTATTTATTGGCAGTAGTTTTATCTTCAATTAATCCAAATAGTTTAGGAACAAAGCGTTCACTAAATCCAGATATTATTGAAAAGATAAATACTATTTCAGAAGTATATTCTATACCATTTATAAATCCCAATATTACATTACCTTTTATAATAAAAAATATTGCAATTGCCGAAGCCATCGAAACAAATATTCTAAAAAATGCATCAAGAAAATATAAATAGATTTTTGCATAAAAATCGACATTAAAATTTTTCACGGCAATTGATATTGATATAAGACCTCCTAAGCTTCCGAAGGTAGCTACATAGTACAAATCCTTTATTGTTTCGGTTAACTTTAAATTAAAATCCAATACAAAAACCGATACAATAAAATTGACTATTAGAATAAAACAAGTGGTTATTATATAAGTATATTTGAAGTTTAATGATTTTTCCCTTTCCTCAATAAATGATACTTCGACTGATTTAAGTATGTTTTTCGCAATATCCGGTTTTCCTTCGAAACATTCTCTGTATGCTTTCGCAAACCTATGCTTATATTGTTGAATCATTTCGCTTGATAATTTTCGAATTATTTCATCTACTTCAAATGAAATCTCACTGGCATCGTTTTTTACATTTTCGGTTATGTGACATAACGCTTTTGAATTCGAGACATCATAGATTGCATATTCTTTATCTGAATAGTAAACTTTTGTCACCAATCTATTTAGTGGGTCAGGTTTTCCTTCAACAATCGTATTACAATCGAGTTTTGTTTCCATATCTTATGTTTTTGAATGATTCACTCAAAACTACTGCCAGCGTTTAAGTATTTTATCAATCGTTCCCCCAAAAGTATTGAAAGAAATTTAATTTGAAAGAAAAAAGGTTGACTTTTTTAAACGAAGCAGTGGGGGAATGATTGATAATCCCGCACGTGCGGGAGAACTATGCCGGTCTGTAATGGGCATCCTTACTGCTGCCCATGTTTGAAGAGTGTTAAAACCGTCAAAGGTTTTTGCAAAGCGAATTGAATTTATCCTTGTGGCTCTTGATTTTGACTGAAAATCACTGGCGTTAAGACATAATTTTTCCATGATGATATTTTACCTCATTTGATGATTAACTTTATTTCAAAGATCGGGATAAAGCATGAAGACCTTATCTGGGTTCAATATGTTTCTCCATCCATAAACTTATGGGGAGCATCTTTCCTTTTTTGCAATGCGGGCAAACAAAGGGGTTAATTCCTGTAAGCATTTGCAAAACCTCGATGGCTGGCAAGCCCTGTAATTGCGGATAGTAAGCTGCCTTTTCCAGTAGCCCGAAGCACAGTGCCAGCTTGGTAGCCATATTGCATTGCGCCATAATGCCGAAGTACCTGATCTTGTAAAACCCGCAAGGCAACACATGCCTGAAAAACCGTTTAATGAACTCACCGGCATCCAGCGACATCTGCCTTATTATCCCACCCATGTTGTAATCTTTGTAACTGAAAGAAACTTTACCGCCTTCATCGGCCACAAGGCGGCTGTTGGTAAAGGCAACCCTGTTGGTATATCTGCCCAGGTATTTGATAACCCTTTCGGGGCCTGCAGGTGATTTTTCGGCAAACACTACCCAGTCTTTTGCATACATTTTCGCTTTGAGTTTCTCAAAACCCTCCACATCATCAGGCAGGTTGACCTGTTGTTTTGCGATGGATTGCTGCAGCAGTTTTGAAAAAATTGCCCTGAACACCCCGCTGAGTACTTTTACCGGAAGCAGGTATTTTTGGTTTGAATGCACCCATTCCATTTCATCAATCGAAAGCCCACCTGCCGGAACAATCATGTGGATGTGCGGGTGATAAGTGAGGGTTTGTCCCCATGCCCCGTTACAAATGATTATCTTTATACCTATGAAAGGATATTACATCTACGTTTTACAGAGCAAGAAAGATACTTTACTTTATACTGGTTACACACATGATTTGAAAAGCAGGATAAAAGAACATAATTCTGGTTATGTACCTTCAACAAAAAACCGACAGCCATTAGATTTAATTTATGCAGAATGGTGTTTAAATCAGACAGATGCTATTGCGAGGGAAATATATTTAAAATCGGGGATGGGTAAGCGATATATTCATAACAGATTAAAGGTGTATTTTAGTAATTTGTAACGGGGTAAAGGCAATGCCGGTTGCAGCAGGAATTGTATGCCTGCTGGGTGTATCCGCAGTTATCGCACCTTGAAGCATGTCCGCCTAAAAACGATGTGCGACAGGTAATGATGGCGTTAAAAGCTTTGATCTGCTCAGGACATAGCTGGCTTTTTGAAAGAAATTCCTCGCCATGGTTTGATTCAAACGTTGATGAAATCAATCTTTCAACTTCTTCAAGGGATAAAACTACCGGAAGTTTTTGGTTTCGCCGGGGACGTTTAATTTTCATTGGTTTCCATTTCTTTTCCAGCACATCTTCCTGCAAAATTTTATATGTGCTGATGGTTTGATTTACCGTGGAGGGCGAAATTTTGTCAACCACAATACGGTGGTGCAAATAATCTTTACCCTGGTTACGGCTGAGTTGATCGATGGGAATGTCAAAATGATTTATTTAACCCGTTGAAAAAAAATCCTGGTGGAAAAGAGAAAATAAGTATGCTGACACTCAATGTATTTCATAATACTTATTATGAAAACCTGCTTTCTACGGGTCTATTTTTGACAAAATTGATGTGTAACATTTGATGCCTCTTTCGCTGTAATTGCAAACTTGCATCTCGTGGATCATCCGCTGAATGAGCATTAAATCTGAATTTTTCATTTTGTTAAATTTTAAGATTAAGCACCCTAAAATTAACAAAAATTCACCGCCTCCGATAGGGGGCGGTTTAGTTCAACTATACGATAGGTGTAATTAGTACCTGTCCAAAAAGTAGATCATTTGTATGAATGGATATAAACTATAATGCGGATTATATCGGAATTAATCTGCGAAAACCAGCCTTGCCGGCCAGGCAGGCTCGCCTCACTGTAGCTCCGGCGAAGCGGGTCGGCTAGGCAGGTCAGCGATATCTGCGGGAAATCTTCCTAAAAATGCTGGAAGTCATCTTAATTTTTACCTGCTAAAAAAGTTCCAAAATCACGGCATCATAGCCATTCAATTTCAGCTCTATCCCTTCGTTTGCAATTTTTTCTTTTGTAATTTCTACTGAATAATTATTGCGCATTAAGCCTTTAATCAGGACTTGCTCTTTCTCATTCCATCCCATTTCACCAAAAGCGTGTTTAGGAATCCTGATTTTTACATTGCTGTTTTTAGAGCCATCGAAATGTGTGATAAAAAGGAGTTTTTGCTTTTCGGTGTATCGTAGCCACGCATAAATTTTATCCCGGTTTGGCAATGTGTCGTAAGGATTGGCGTACATTAAATCATAAAACTTCCCGTTTGAAACAGCTTCATTTTTCAGGCTAATATTCAGCAGCTGCTGATAAAATATTCTTAGTTTTTTTTGATCTTCGGAAAGTTGCCCTCCATCAAATTTCCCTTCATTCATCCAAAGCTGATGCCCGGGCATGTTGAAGTAATCGTAGATGGTTGTTCGGCCATCGTCTCCGCTATATCCGGCCTCGCTTGCAGCAGTTTCACCAACTTCCTGGCCATTGTAAATCATAACAGGGCCAGTATTCAGGGCTGCCGAAATGGTCATGGCAGGGATTGCAGCAAGAGGGTTTCCGGCAAACTCCGGGGAAGCAAACCTCAATTCATCGTGATTTTCCAGAAAGCGCAACATCTGTGCATCCAATCCTTCAATTACCTGCCAGCAATTGGTGATAGAGGCCGTGGAGGAATGATGCCGGATGATATTTTTTAGCACATCATAAAGCCCGACTTTATCATACAAAAAATCGAAACCCCCGGTTTTAACATAATTGTGATATTCAAAAGGATTATAAACTTCAGCAATGAAAATGATATTGGGATATTTTTCTTTGAGGCTTCTGATTGCCCAAGCCCAAAACTCCACAGGAACCATTTCGGCCATATCGCAGCGAAATGCATCTACTCCCTTTTTTGCCCAGAAATTGAGGATATCCAGCATTTTATGCCAGGTGTCCGGAACAGGATAAAAATGGCCAGTCCTGTTATCCATCACATCAATACCATAATTCAATTTGATGGTTTCGTACCAGTCGTTTTTGTCGGGTTGTGCTTCAAACTTATCGTTGCCAGTGGCTTTGGCGGGTTCTTCCCGATAGGGTTTTGACGGTAGTTCGTTTTTAATTTTATTCAGCCATTCAATGCCATCGGGTGCTTTGAAAGCGGTGCTGGGGAGATAGTAAAAGTTATTGTTTGGGTCGAAGCCTTTATTTTGATCATCATGCTTGCCAAAATCAGAAATTCCATCAGGTTTTTGGTCAGATTGATATTGTCGGAAAAGATGGTTTGGAACAAAGTCGATGATCATTTTTAGGTTGGCCTGATGCGTTCTTTCAATCAAGGCTTCAAATTCATCCATCCTTAGGTCAACATGTACGGCCAAATCAGGATCCACATCGTAATAATCCTTAATTGCGTAGGGTGAGCCTGCACGGCCTTTAAGTAAAGTAGGGTGATCGTTTGCAATGCCAAAGGCTGAATAATCGGTCATGGTTCCATGTTCGATTGCCCCGGTGTACCAAATATGGGTGATTCCCAGGTTCCGAATTTCATGCAGGGCTGCCTCAGTAAAATCATTAAATTTCCCACAACCATTCTGCTGAATAGTTCCGTTCGATACACAGTTTCTGTTTTTATTACCAAACAACCGTGGGAAGGCCTGGTAAATGGAAATTTTTGAAGACATAAAATATTTTATCGGTTGTAGATTTTGGTGATTTGTTTCAGCCATTCAGCTTTTTCATCGGTCAGCAGACTTGAGTCAAATCGCCATTGCCAGTTCCCGGAAGGTGTTCCGGGAGTGTTCATTCTCCCTTCACTTCCTAAATCCAAAAGGTCTTGCAACGGGATAACCGCCATATTTGCCGTGGAACTCCATGCCAGCCGTATCATCTTTTTGATGATGTCTTGATCGTTGGTGTCCACATATTCTAATACTTTATGTTTAATCTCGGGTCCAAGGCTGTCGAACCATCCACGCAAAGTGTCGTTGTCGTGGGTGCCGGTATAAACTATAAAATTCCGGGTGTAATTGTGGGGCAGGTAGCCGCTGCCTTCGTCAGAATGAAAGGCAAACTGCAATATTTTCATGCCGGGGAATTCAAAGTCATCCCGCAGTTTTTCTACTTCCGGGGTAATGATGCCGAGGTCTTCGGCAATAATAGGCAATGTTCCCAATTCCTTTTTTACGGCTTCGAACAATTCTTCTCCGGGAGCTTCAACCCAGCTTCCATTCATGGCTGTATCATCGCCGTAAGGTACAGCCCAGTAAGCTTCAAATCCACGGAAGTGGTCAATTCTAACAATGTCGTAAAGATTGGTTGTGGCTTTAATTCGTTCAATCCACCATTTAAACCCATGGTTTTTCATGTAATCCCAGTCATACAGAGGGTTACCCCAAAGCTGCCCCGTCTCGCTGAAATAATCGGGAGGTACACCGGCAACCGCCAATGGATTGCGATCTTTATCGAACTGAAACACTTTGTGATTGCTCCAAACATCAGCGCTGTCGTGTGCCACATACAAGGGAATATCGCCAACAATGGAGATGCCTTTGTCGTTGGCATATTTTTTTACAGCTTGCCACTGCTTGCTAAAAAGATACTGAACAAATTTATGGAACTTTATTTCGTTTTGGTGTTCACTTATAAAAGTGTTGATAGTTTTCTTGTTCTTTAGTTTTAAAGCATCATTCCAGTCCCACCAGGGCATACCGCCAAGCGATTCTTTTATGGCAATAAACAGCGCATAGTCATTGAGCCATGAATCATTTTGCAGGACAAAGTCCTCGTATTCATCTTTTGATTTTGATGATCTTAAAAAATTAATGTGGCTTTTTTGCAGTGCGGCCCTCTTAAAGTTGATCACATTTCCATAGTCAACATTTTCATCGGGCAAATTAAACCCGTTTGGCAAATCATTGATGTGAAGCAAGCCTTCGTTTATCAGTTCTTCAAGGTCGATAAGAATCGGATTCCCTGCAAAGATTGAAAAGCACTGATAGGGAGAATCGCCGTATCCGGTATGTCCCATAGGAAGTACCTGCCAGAGTTTTTGTCCCGATTTTTCGAGAAAGTCAATAAATTTAAAAGCTTGTCTGCCCAATGATCCAATGCCATATTTTCCTGGCAATGAGGAGGGGTGGAGTAAAATTCCACTTGATCTTTTTGTGTTCATCAGTAAATAATTTTAGAAACGGGAAACAAAGAAAAATAGGTTCTACTCCCATTTTTGTGCATGTAAATAATGGCTATCACTGTAAATAGATTTCTCCTTTCAAAACTTTGCTTCGCAGCGTTTTTTAGTCGAAATGACAAGGCTAAGGTTTTACACAGGTGGATGTAGGCGGGCGCGAAGCGCCCGCCTACATCCACCTCAACAAACCCACCAAAGCCTTGTCATTTCGAAGGATCCGCCGGCTGGCGGAGAGAAATCTATTGACAAATTTTTATAAGCAACAACTATGAAATCATTCATATTTTACTTTCCACTAAATTCGAAATAGTACCGAAAAATAAAGCAGCTAAACGCCCTGCTTTAGATGGAAATAATCAATTAATAATATAAAAATAAAAATACCAATGGAATCACAATCCCTGCAATGGTAAGCCATGCGCCTCGGCGGGTAATTCCATTTTTGCCTTTTAATATAAATAATCCTGAAACCGCCAGTAACACCAAAGCTATGGCATAAGCATCCGAGAAGAGCGTCCACCATTTCTTCGGATTGTAATGAAGGTAGTTTACCGCGTGGAAAACCGGACGGCGTTTTATTTTTTCAATTTCCCCTTGTCCGGTGCTTGTATTGATCAAAACACTGCCTCCGTCAAGGAAAATCTTTAGCATGTCGTTATTCGGGAAGTAGTGCTTTTTGTAATTATCTTCTTCGTCGTATTCCTTTAAAAACTCAATGACCTCAGCTTTAGATATGTTGCGATTTACAGGCATCCCATAATCGACAAGTTCACTGGAAATTACATAATTTGGATTCCAGTCTTTGATATGGTTTACGGCAATTCCGGAAAGCCCGTAAATTACACTCATTGCAAAAAAGAAGTAACCTAAATCGCGATGAATGGCCCTGTTGTAGCGCCTCCATTTGATTTTTATCATAATTTGTCAGGAATTAAAAAAGGCCACGAAATTAGCTTTCGAGCCTTTTGTAGGTTTTATTATTCTGATTATTTTTTTTCTTTGTATTCTTTGGCAATAATCGAATAGAATGAAAGATGATCAACGCCCAGTTCAGCAAGCTGTGCCCGGTATGCATCAATTTGGTTAAATTCAGCATTGGGGTCGCCTTCGCTGTGCTCGTGTCCTTCCTCGCCTTTGTGAATTTTAAGCTCTGATTCCGGATTGTCGGCTTTTAACTCGTTTTCCCACTCCGTGAGATAAGCTTCATCAATACGCAATTCATCAACTACTCCAATAATGCTTACTTTGCTGCCTTCGAGTTCTACATTAAAGGCATCGATTTGATCCCCGGCTTTAATTTGAATTCTCTCAACATCGCTTGTGTTGCCTATGCTATCGGTTGTGTCATCGATGATATCGTGTGTGTCGCTAATGATATCGTTTGTGTCGCCAATGATACCGTTTGTGTCCCCAATGATATCGGTTGTGTCCCCAATGATATCGTTTGTGTAGCCGATGATAAACATGCGCTTTCCTCCGTGCTTGCATATATGAACCGCAGTTCCTTCGATAAGTACTTCTTTCCCTACATAATTTTCGGGATGTGCGTTGAAATCAATTGTGGTAATCGTTACTATTTCCTGCTGATCAGTAGTTGCACTTTGATCGCCTGTTTCGGTGGTAGCATTATTACAAGCTGCAAAAAAAACAGCTACAATTGCAAATAGAAATAAATTTTTAATCATTTTACCTCCCAGTAATTTAAATTTGTGACTTAATTTTGTATAGCTCTAAAATTTGAGTTGCAAAAATAAGTTTTTTAATGTATTAGAAAATTTAACAACATTATTTTTAATCAATATGGATATGGAAGAACAAACCTTAGGAATTGGATCAAGGGTTAAACATCCTGAATTTGGTGCAGGAGTAATTATTCAGGCAGCCTCCGATGCGTATGAAATCATTTTTATGGATCACGGCTGGCGGAAATTATCACGAAATTACAAAGAATTAGAAGTTATTGATGCCATGAAACCCGATGGCGACCTTGTAAGTTATGAACAGGTTGAAGCGATGATAGTTAAGGTTCTGAAACGATTTTCTGATTTGCAGGAGATTGTGGAAATGGGCGATAAATGGATTGGCGGAAAAATGGTACTTCAACCGGGGCGCACCGAATTGTCGTCAAAAGAAATTCCTATCGACACCTTCTTTCATAAAATTGTGATGGTGCGCGACAGGGTGAGGGTGATGGAACAGCGAATAAATAGCAGTAACCTGATTGATGAAGAGAAAGTTAACCTTCAGCAGTACATCACACGAATTTATGGGAGCTTAACTACTTTCAATGTTTTGTTCCAGTATAAATCAGATTATTTTTCGGGAGAAAAAAGTTAGACTTTTTTCATGCGCAAGAGCTTGTGCCGCCACGACATGAGGTAAAATATACCTGGAACAAGAAAAGGAAGCGATAGTAATAAAACGTAGCCGATTCCCTGAAAAATATCAGAAAAACTCACAAAAACAGCAATGGCTATCCCTGTGAGTGTTAAAAGCGAACCCCCAACAATTTCGATAACCCAACCTATAATGTAGGCAACGAAGGAGAGTGAAAATAAAGTGAGAAGAAACAGTAAATCGTAGGATGCCTTGTTTGCTTTTATCATTTCAAAACCCTGGCCAAGCATAAATGATACAATCAATACCAGGCCAACAAAACCGGTTAGCCTGGCAGCCCACCTGTAATTTTTAAAATTAATCATTGCTTTTATCATCATCTCTCGTTTCTTTAATTTTATTTAAAAATGGTATTACAGGGATTTTGTGTAAAGGCTATTCTTCAGTCCTCAGTTCACAGTCTTCAGTCCTCAGTCTTCAGTCCTCAGTCTTCAGTTCACAGTCTTCAGTTCACAGTCTTCAGTCCTCAGTCCTCAGTCTTCAGTCCTCAGTCCTTAGTTCACAGTCTTTCTTTAATCTGCCCACTGTGGACTGCCTACTGCCTATGCCGACCTTTTGTCGAGCATGCTCGAAAAACTATGAAATCACATCCCGAACCTTCGGGATGGTTTTTCGGCACTGCCCACTGCTTTTAAAGATAACAGTATTTAGTTTAGCGTGAATTTAAGCGGATGATCAACGCGCTCCTGGATGAGTGAAAAATCCAGTACTTCCAGCATCGAATCCACATAAACAAAATTAAGCCCTTTTATATATTTTTCGCTGATTTCCAGGATGTCCTTTTCGTTTTCCTTCGACATGATAATGGTGCCAATTTTGGCTCTCTTGGCCGCAAGAATTTTTTCTTTTATTCCACCAACCGGCAGCACTTTTCCCCGCAGGGTGATTTCCCCGGTCATGGCGATGCTTGCCCGCACTTTTTGCTGGGTGTAAATGGATGCAAGGCTGGTAAGCATGGTAATGCCTGCCGAAGGGCCGTCTTTGGGGGTAGCACCTTCGGGAATGTGCAAATGAAGGTTGTATTTTTGGAAAATTTCAGGATCGATATCGAGGTAGCTGCAATGTGCTTTCAGGTACTCATAAGCAATGGTGGCTGATTCCTTCATTACATCCCCTAAATTTCCGGTCATGGTCAGGTTCCCTTTTCCGGGGCTCAGGCTCGATTCAACAAATAGTATCTCGCCGCCAACGGCAGTCCAGGCCAAGCCGGTTACTACGCCGGCATAGTTGTTACTGATTCCTTTTTCACGCTGGAATTTAGGTGCACCGAGGATAATTTCAAGATTGCTCTCGCTGATTTTTTTGTCGTAACTTTCTCCTTCAGCAATAAATTTCGCTTTGTTTCTTATGATTTTTGCAATGTTTTTCTCCAATGACCTTACACCCGATTCGCGTGTGTAATTGTCGATAATTTTCTCGATTACTTTTTTTGGAAAGGTCAATTGGGTTTTCTTAACACCATGCTCGCTTAGCTGCCTTGGAATAAGGTGGCGTATGGCGATTTCGGTTTTCTCTTCGAGTAAATAGCCGTTTATGTCGATTATTTCCATGCGGTCGCGCAGGGCAGGATGGATGGTGCTCATGCTATTGGCGGTAGCAACAAACAATACTCTCGACAGGTCGAATTCCATTTCAAGAAAGTTGTCGTAAAAGGTAGTGTTTTGCTCCGGGTCTAAAACCTCCAGCAATGCTGCCGAGGGGTCGCCATTGTGTGTAGCCCCGATTACTTTGTCAATTTCATCGAGTACAAAAACCGGGTTGGATGATTTGGCTTTTTTAATGCTTTGAACAATGCGACCCGGAAGTGCGCCGATATAGGTTTTGCGGTGTCCGCGAATTTCGGCTTCATCACGCAAACCTCCTAAGGACATGCGGATATATTTGCGCTCAAGTGCTCGTGCAATAGATTTTCCTAACGAAGTTTTTCCAACACCGGGAGGACCAAGCAGGCAAATAATCGGAGACTTCATGTCGCCCTTGAGCTTGAGTACTGCAAGATATTCGACTATCCTTTCTTTTACCTTTTCAAGTCCGTAGTGGTCTTCGTCAAGGATTGTTTGTGCATGTTTTAAATCAAAATTATCCGTAGTAAATTCATTCCACGGCAGGTCAACCAAAGTTTCGAGGTAATTTAAATGAATGGAGTAGTCCATAGCATTAGGGTTGATACGCATGGTCTTGATTACTTCCTTCTCGAAGGTTTCACCAATTTCTTTCGACCACTTTTTATTTTTGGCTTTTTCGCGAAGCTCTTCAATTTCCTGCTGCTGCGAAGAGCCACCTAACTCTTCCTGGATAGTTTTTAGCTGCTGGTTCAGGATGTAATCCCGTTGCTGTTTATCGAGATCGGTTTTTACCTTATCCTGAATTTCGTTTTTCAGTTCAAGCATTTGAAGCTCTTTGCTCAGGGCGGCAAGAACTTTCTTCGCCCTGCGGGTAACTTCCGAGATTTCGAGCAACTGCTGTTTTTCAGGTATTTTAATATTCAAATTACTGGATACAAAATTTACAAGGAAAACTGTGCTTTCAATATTTTTAATAGCAAATGCAGCATCGCTTGGAATGTTGGGTGATAATTTAATAATTTGTATGGAGAGGTCTTTTAAAGATGAGATGAGCGCATTGAAATTGTTGTTTTCGATGTGTTTTTTGTCCGATTCAAAATTAACAACTTCACCCAGCAGGTAGGGTTCTTCGGTGATGATCTTTTTGATTTTGATGCGTTTTTTACCCTGGATAATTACAGTTGTGTTTCCATCGGGCATTTGCAGTATTTTCATAATGTGCGACATGGTACCAATACTGTAAAGGTCGCCGGTCTTTGGATCGTCAGTTTCTGAATCTTTCTGAGCCACAACGCCAATTGGTTTTTTGTTGGCATAAGCCTCCCTGATGAGTTGAATGGATTTATCGCGGCCAACGGTGATCGGGATAACCACTCCGGGAAAAAGTACGGTATTGCGCAGTGGTAAAATTGGGAGTACTTCGGGTACTTCCTCAGCATTCATTTGATCTTCGTCTTCCTGCGATAGTAAAGGGATGTATTCAGCTTCGTTGTCTGCCATATCCGATAAAATAAAATTTTGTAATCTTTCTCGTTTAAACATATCTGTTTCTTATCTTAGGTCAAAATGTCACATTAAATTAATAGCGCTACATTCATCAATGAGTACCTGTAACAATATTAATTTCTAACGGGTTGATATTTCGTGCATTAAAAATTTTCCCCCGAACGGGTGAAAATGCTTTGTTTTGCTTACCAATTTATGTTCCAAAATACCCTGGCAGCAATAATGTCAACTGTGAACAATATCATGCAAAGATGAAATAGGAAAGTTCATTATTTGTTTGTTTTTGATTGTGATAGTGACATGATGTGCTGGAATATTTTTTTATCAGCATCTGTAAACTCTTTGTTTCTTCTTCTTAATACTTTACTGGCAACAATCATTGCTTTTTTTAGATCATAAGGCTTAAATCCCGCAGTCCCTCCCCAAACAAATGAGGAAATGAAATTTCGTTGAAAACCTGAACCGAAAATATTGGAACTTACCCCAACAACGGTTCCGGTATTAAACATGGTATTGATGCCGCATTTGGAATGATCGCCCATGATTAGCCCACAAAATTGAAGTCCTGTTGAAATAAATTTTTGGTTCGGATAATTCCACACACGTATATCATCGTAGGTGTTTTTTAGGTTGGATGAATTGGTGTCGGCGCCAAGGTTGCACCATTCGCCTATCACCGAATTTCCAAGAAAACCATCATGGGCTTTGTTTGAATAGCCGAAGAAAACAACATTGTTGAGCTCACCGCCAACCTTGCAGTGAGGCCCGATTGTGGTAGGGCCATAAATTTTCGCTCCCATTTTTAAGGTGGAGTTATTACAGAGCGCAAATGGGCCTCTTACCATCGAACCCTCCATGATTTCGGCATTGCTCCCTATATAAATGGATCCGTTTTCGGTATTTAATGAAGCATTAAAAACTTTAGCGCCTTTTTCGATAAAGAGTTTTCCTTTCCCAAAAATCCTGTTGGAGGAATCGGGCTTTTGTGAACGGCGACGTTTTGTCAACAATTCAAAATCAGCTTTGAGTAGTTCCCCGTTTTTCGAAAAAATATCCCAGGGAAACTCAATTTTTTGAACCTGATTTTTCCACTCAATGGTTTTTGTGTTCTTATTTTCAAAATCCATCGAAAGTTCCAGCTTTGAAGCATCAATGCGCTGAGCAATAATTTTATCGGAACAAACCAGGGTTTCATTTTCTTTTAAAGCAAGAATTTGTTTTACGAGTTGGGCATCAGGAATAATTGAGCCATTTATTAGAATTGTTTCTTTTTCTTTTTTAATCGGATATTTAATGGCAAGGTAAGGTTCGGTAAGCGTGGAAGTTTTTGCTTTCAGAAATAATTCCCACTTTTCTCGTATGGTCAAAATTCCGGCACGAATGTCGGCAATCGGTCGGGTAAAGGTTAGTGGAAGCAGGTGATTGCGTGAATAATCGTCGAAAAGAATAAAATTCATGTTATTGTAAGGTTTTAATGAAGAACATTGTTAAAAATTTGAATGTGTACAAATGTAAAAAAAATTGAGATAGGATTATAAATGTTCATCATCAATCAAGCCTTTGGTCAAAAAAAAAGCCCTCACATCTGTAAGAGCTTTTATGTATTTTGAAGCTAAAATTATTTTTTTATTTCCAGGTGTTTCTGGTATCTGCTCTTGAATTTATCAACACGACCTGCGGTGTCAACGAGTTTGATCTTACCCGTAAAAAATGGGTGGGAAGTGTTTGAAATTTCAAGTTTAATCAATGGGTACTCTTTATCGTCTTCCCACTTGATGGTTTCTTTTGAGTTTACCGTCGATTTGGTCATAAACTGATAACCGTTCGACATATCTTGAAAAACTACAAACCTGTAATCCTTTGGATGAATTCCTTTTTTCATGTTTAAATACCTTTAATTTTGGGCGGGCAAAAGTAGTAATTAATATTTCAAAAACAATAGCTTATTAAAAAAAATATTTTGTTCTGTACAAACTATCCTGTAAGTCAGTCCATATCTTGCTATTTGAAAAGGTTTTGATTTGGTTAATTAGTACTCGTCTTTTTGTAATTTTTCCCGCAGATTTCGCTGATTAGCGCAGATTTTATCTGCGCTAATCAGCGAAACCAGCCTTGCTCCCCTCACTGTTGCTCTGGCGAAGCGGGCCGGCAGGCAGGTCTGCGGGAGGCTTTTTTTTATTATTGAAAAATGACGACTTTATGGATGGACACTAATTAGTGTCGGTCTTTAAAGTAAGTTTATTTTTTGATTTAAGATTGCCGATTAACGATCGGAGATATTAGATTTGATTGATGCACACCAACATCTTAAATCTAAAATCGTTAATCTGAAATCGTATATTTTTCTGAACGATAGATTAAAAACAGACACTAATTAGTCTATGGAACAATCATTAAAATCTTATAAATTAACCCGGAATACTTTGTAGGAATTCTACGGTATCCACATTATCAGCATAATCCCACAATTGGGGCTTTTGGGTCTCACCCGGTGCAATTCGATTAAATAAAGTTTTGTCGATTGATACCAAACATTGAATTTCATCCGGTAGTGTTTGGAGTTTTCGGGATAGTTTCTCAATGCTTTGATAGGTTTCGTAATGAAGTACCGAAATGGGAGAGGGGATTGATTCCTGTTCTGTTAACAGTAAAAACCCATTGTCGAGGTGGGGCGTGCTGTTGACGAGGTAAATAGATTTATTGTAGTCGTAATTATTCGCGTACTTGTGGTGGTTCACCACAGATTTAAATTTTTCGATGGCTTGAAAAAACTCATCGAAGGAATAATTTTCAGGAATATAAATTTTTGAAACATTTCTGCATCCCAAACCATAATACCTGAAAATGTCCTCACCAAGCATTGAAAGTTCCTCTTCGTTTTCATTTTCTGTAATTACGGCTATGCCATTACGGTTTTTACGGATGATGTGGGGATATTTCTTAAAATAATATTCAAAATATCGCGCAGTGTTGTTACTACCGGTGGCAATTACAGCGTCAAAATTTTCAATTTTACCTTCCGTAAATTCAGCCCTGCCTTTATATTTCGGTTCAATTTTTTGTGCGATTTTATGAATTAATGGCAATAGCTGGCTATCGTCCGATGATAGTTTTCCTAAAAACCGGTAGCCGCTTATCATCACACACAAATAATCATGAAACCCAACCAGCGGGATATTGCCTGCCATTACCACAGCCACCGTTGTAGGTTTGGTTTTATCAAAGGTTATTTTTGGATACTTGATTATCCATTTTTCGATGTTGGATTGCCGGAGTTCCTGCCCAAGGGAGTTAATTGCATAAGCCACATTTTCAGGGGTAAACCATCCGTTTGTATTTTGGCTGCTTTCGATGAGTTGATTGAGTTTTATTATTTCGGGGCCAAAACCCGGAAACCTGTCAACGTTGGGATGTCTGAAAATCTCACCAAGTTTAGCAAAGGCGAGTACGCGATTGATAGCATTCATAATTTGTAAATTATGTGTAGATAAAAAGCTGAATAATTATCATCAGAATCGAATCCGAAAAATCCGGTAAAAGTTAGGATATAATATATTTAAAATCATTTACCACCAACCATAATTTTTTTCTTTTAGCATTTTATTTACTTCTTCTAAATTAAAATATTCCTGGTCAAATTCTTCCTCCAACCAGTCAACGTATCTGCCATATTCCTCGTGGTCAGGATTCTTTATTATTTCGAGCATATTAGCATATCCATATATTCCACCACAGTCTTCGGGGGGACCGTGCATTTTTCCATCCAGGCAAACAGCCCGCTTGAATTCCTCCTCCCCGGGGAGGATTTTCTCAAGCACAATATTATGTTCCCAGCCATCTCCGAAATCATATTCATACACTACTTTTTCTTTCTCCTTTGTCAATAAGTCGCATACCTTCATATTGCCGTAATCGGTATCGGATGAGTCGTCCCAAAAAATGTCGTTTGGCATTTGTTTGGAGAAATAGGTTTTGTTTTTAACGAATTGATGCAAATGATAATTTTCCCATCCCATTGCTGTTTGTATGACTTTATGAAAATCGGACAGCTTCAAATTAGATGGAACTAATATGCGTCTCCAAATACTTGGTTTAAATCCGCTTAGTGAAATCTTAACTTGATATATTTGTTTTGCCATTGTTTAATTTTTAAGTTGTGTTTTCAATATTGCAGTCAATTATTATCCATGCTTAAATCAAACCTTTTCTTTTCAGCATGGCCTCTTTGTGGGGTTCTCTTCCCCTGAAATTTTTGTAAAGTGTCATCGGATCATCTGTTCCGCCTTTTTCAAGTATGTTTTCACGGAAAGCCCTGGCGGTTTCCTGATCGAAAATACCGTTTTCTTTAAAAGCTTCAAAGGCATCAGCATCCAGTATTTCGGCCCAGATATAGCTGTAATATCCTGATGAATATCCCCCCGCGAAAATGTGGGCAAAATATGGAGACCGATAGCGGACTACAATTTCCGGAATCATACCTATTTTTTCCATCGATGCGTTTTCAAATGCCAGTGCATCCTTTTCATTGCTCTCCTTTAAAGTGTGCCAATCCATGTCGAGATAACACGCTGAAAGGTATTCCAATGTTACAAAGCCCTGGTTGAATTTTGAGGAATTTTCAATTTTTTTAATCAAGGCTTCCGGAATGGATTCCCCGGTTTCGTAATGCCTGGCATAGCTTTTCATTACTTCCGGCTCGCCGGCCCAGTTTTCCATTACCTGCGAAGGTAGCTCTACAAAGTCGCGCGAGACTGCCGTTCCCGACAAGCTTACATAATTGCACTTTGAAAGGAGTCCGTGCAAGGCATGGCCAAATTCGTGAAACATGGTTGATACTTCATTAAAGCTAAGCAAGGCAGGTTTGCCACCTGTAGGCTTCGAAAAATTCATCACCATCGAAATAACCGGGGCTACATTTTTTTCGTTTGTTTTGTATTGCTTCCGGTAGCTTGTCATCCAGGCACCGCCGCTTTTAGAAGTTCTAGGATAAAAATCCATGTATAGTATTCCGATGTGTGAACCATCAGATTCGAGTACTTCATAGGTTCTTACCTCAGGATGGTATTCGGGCACATTATCCAATTCTTTAAAGGTGATGCCGTATAGGTTTGTGGCAACTTGTTGCATACCTTTCAGTACATTTTCAAGCTCAAAATAGGGGCGGAGCTGTTCCTCATCAAGATCGTATTTTTGCAGTTTGAGCTTTTCGGCATAGTACCACCAATCCCAGGGCTGTAATTTAAAATTGCCTCCTTCGGCATCAATCATTTTTTGCAGTTCAGCAGCCTCTTTGCTTGCCATCGTTCTTGCTGGTTCTAAAATCTCATCCAGAAAACTGTAAACATTATCAGGATTTTTGGCCATGTTTACTTCAAGCACATAATCAGCGTGTGAGGCATATCCAAGCAGCTTGGCGCGATCAACCCTCAGGGCTGCCTCTCTCGAAGCGATTTTTTTATTGTCGTGGCTATTGTTATTATTTCCCCGGTTAATATAGGCTTTAAAGATTTTCTCGCGTAACCCACGGTTTTCAGCATATTGAAGGAACGGAATCAAACTGGGTTTGTGGAGTGTAAACATCCATTTTCCTTCGTGGTCTGCTCCGGTGGCTGCCTCAGCCGCACCATTGATTAGCGATTGTGGCAGGCCGGCAAGATCAGCTTTGTTTTCGATAATCAGTTGAAATTCGTTGGTTTCGGCCAATAAGTTTTCATCAAACTGGAGGGTGAGTAAGGAAAGTTCTTCATTTATCTTTCGCAGTTTATCCTTATCGGCATCATCGAGTGCTGCTCCATTCCTCGAAAATCTTTTATACGTTTTGTCAAGCAATGTTTGTTGTTCGGTCGATAATTCCAGTTGATCTTTTTGCATGTAAACCTCAGCAATCCGATCGAAAAGCGCCTGGTTCAACAAAATATCATCGGCGTGTTTCGAAAGGGGCTTCGCTGCTTCTTTAGCAATTTGCTGCAACTCCTCGCTGGTATTTGCCGATTGCAGATTTTCGAATACATTATCCACATTCCTGAGCATCATGCCACTGGCATCTAAGGCTTCAAGAGTATTTTCAAAAGTCGGGGCTTCCGGGTTTGAAACTATCGCTTCAATTTCATGCTGCTGTTGTTTAATTGCTTCCAATATTGCAGGCAGGAAGTGTTGGTTTTTAATTTTCCCGAAAGGAGGAACATTGAAGGGTGTGTGGTATTTGCTTAAAAACGGGTTCATGTCGGATGGTGATTTTTTTGTTTCTAAATTGCAACTGAAAACCAGCAGGCTTACAATTGCAGCCAATATTGTATTTCTTAACATTTCAAGTAGTTTTTAGTTTTTTGATATTTGTAGAATTGCAGCAAAATTATAATATTCTGGAGTGGAAAGTTAAAAGTTAGAAGTTGAAAGCCCCGAAAAATAGAAAATTTTCAATTTTCGTAATTTTTCGAGGGTGCACGGGCAAAGCCCGGCATTGAGAGATGAGAGGTGAGAGATGAGAGTTGAGAGATGAGAGTTGAGAAGTTATTATCAACAAATAACAAATAATCTGCCAGTGGGCTGACAAACTCATTAACGAATATCGAATATCGAATAACGATTAACCATTAACTTTTTCCCTCCCCCGGGCAACTTTTTTATATCTTGTTGCATTTAACTAAACAGATGACCAACCGAACGATTTTCAGCGAGGAGATATTAGCTGCCTGGTGTGCCAAAGGCGACAGGAAATCGCAGAAGTATTTGTACGAAACATACACGAATCAGATGTTCAGGCTTTTGCTGCGATACATGGGTAATGAGCACGATGCTGATGATGTTTTGGTTGTGGCTTTTACAAAAGTTCTTAAGAATATTGGCGATTTTAATTTCAGAGGTAAAGGAAGTCTGAGCGCCTGGATTAAAAAAATAATGGTGAATGAAGCGTTGATGTTTCTCAGGTCGAAAAAGCAAACCGAGCTGTTGGATGATCACGATCAGATAGCTGATGTTTTAGATGCGGGGAGCAGCCTTGATGCCGAGGATGTTTTTAATTTGGTAAAAGATTTGCCCACCAGCTACCGCACGGTTTTCAACCTTTATATAATTGAGGGCTACAGCCACAAGGAAATTGCTGACATGACGGGAATATCTGAAAATACAAGTAAATCGCAGCTCAAGAAAGCCAGGAAAAAATTGCAGGAAAAAATCATTAAAACAAAGGCAGGTTATGAACTCGGATAAGCTGGATAAATATTTTAAAGAACAGATCGACAGCCTGGATACTGTTTCTGTGCCCGGCACAAACTGGAATCAGGAAGCAAGCTGGGATAAAATTGATCGTAGCCGGAAACAGAAAAAAGTTGTTTTTTGGTGGTATCTCAGCGGCGTTGCAGCTATTGTGGTTATCTTCCTGGGGTTTTGGTTTAGTAGGTTTGATAGTGCCTCGAATATAAATTCGATGGCTGAGAAAAAAATAGAGACTCCCTTGAAGATTGAAGTTGATCAATCCAGGGAAAGTTACATTTCAACCGAAGCTGTGGCAGAAAAAAATAATAAGATCATTGAAGCGAATGCCGACAAATCAATGGCAGTTGACAAAGAATCTGAAGCCGAAAATCAGGCACTGAAAACTATCAGAAAGATGCAAGCCGCGATTACTAAGTTGGCCTATTTGCCGGAAGAATTGTTGATAAATCAAAATAAAATTCAATTTCAAAATCCTATACCAAAAAAGTCAAAGATTGAAAATTCGAGTGAGCAAGAAATTGCGATAGCATTTAACAGGACTTATATTATAAGGAATAAAAGTAAGGATGTGGCTCAGGAAAAAAATAACGGAGCAGAGCTAAAGTTGCGTCTTGATCTGGCTATGCGCAGTGAAGCCGACCCACCTTCAGGCATATTGTCGAACCGTGGAAGATAGGGGGCTTTGATGAAAAGCTACAGCACAACAAGGGAATACAATTATTTAGTGTCGGCCAGTAAAGTAAGTTTTTTGACATATCAATAGCCACCTTCAGGCAGCTGACGGAGTGTGGGTTGAATTGAAAGGGTGAAAAAAAACCCCGCATTTTCGCCACGCCTTTGGCGTGGCGAAAATGCGGGGGTGGTAACAACAACTTAATTATTCCCCGTCCGTCAGCTGACGGACGGGGCTAGTGAAAAACATTGACTTTATGGACAGACACTAATTAGAGTTCGTCTTTTTAGTCAGGTTTCCCGCAGATAACGCAGATTTTCGCAGAAAAAAATCAGCGCAAACCAGCCTTGCTCGCCTCGCTGTAGCTCCGGCGAAGCGGGCCGGCCAGGCAGGTCAGCGAAATCTGCGGGAGATTCTTTGGCCTCGGATAGAAATAGTTGACTTTTTGGACAAACAATAATCGAAAACAGGACAGGAATTTTAACTGCTGAAAGAAAATGGAATCAAACAAATAAGCTCACCTTAATTTAAAGCGTAAATTTTTATATAAAACTAAATCATTTAAAATCATGAAGAAACAAATTTTATTAACCGTCATTTTGATGGTTGCGGCCACCATTATGCTTAATGCCCAGAATAATAAAACCGCTTTTTATGCCGATACACTATATATTTCGGTGGATGACGAATTCAGGCTGATGATATTGAGTGAGAATATTTCGAAATACCAGGCTTCTGACACACTGGCCGGCTTAATCAAAACTTTTAATGATGATTTGATGAAGTTTGAGATGCCCGACATCAAAAATCGCTTTACGCAAATAAACTTTAGTATTGATGAAAATGGAAACAGTAAAATTAAGTTCAAAGATATTACCGACCACGATAAAACCTACATGGTGCTTGATGATGGGGAAGCCTTGCTGCCCATGCCTGTGGAGTTAATTTTGCCACAGGGAAAAGGTACTCAGCTACACATATTTATAAATGACCTCAATTTATTAGATGATCTGGAAGATTATGATCTTACTGCCATAATTAATGAAGTGACGGCAAAGCAAAAAGTTGAAACTCCGGAAATACGGAGGGTAGCGATGACCACGGCCTGGAAAGTTGAAAATGGAATGGCCGCAGAAAAATATTCTACACATTATCGCAATACCGTAATTGGCGACCAGATAGAGCTGAGCGGAACGGTGGGGGCATCATTAATCCGCGATCGGCTGGTTCCTTCATTCGATTTTATTTTAGGTATATCCCTGGCAAACAAAACACGCATCAAGCATTTGATGACGGTTGATTTGTCGCTGAACTATATTTTTAGCGAAAAACCTGGGGGCGGCTTTAGTACTGATATAAATACTTTTATCGGCGGCAGCTATTTTATCAACAGCTCAAAAAATCCCGATAAACCAAATTGGTATGGAATCGGAATTGCTTACCTGGCCTGGCAAAATGGTGATTTTTTTGATAAGGATACCTGGCGGGTTTCGTTGGGGGCAAAGTTTGGTGAAAGATACTCATTAATGCCCGAAATATACATTAGCGATGGGTTTAAAAAAGTGATGCCCGGCATGAAGTTCAGGATTTGGTTATAAATCACTACTGTCCGAGTAAATTTAACAGATTCCCCCTTTGGTATCAACGACAGATTTGTGTAAAACACTGAAAACCTAACTATTAAACAGACCCCCGCCTTGCCGCTGGTGTATGCAATGGTGCAGGCGAGGCAGGTCTCAGTCGCAAACTCCTTCGAGGTGACAGAGTTTTGGCGGGTTTGTTGGGGTGAAAGAAAGCGGGTGCTTCGCACCCGCTTTCTTTCACCCCATGTACAGCCATAGCTATGTCTTTTCGATGCCGCACGTGCGGCAGGAGAAATCTATTCCATAGTGTCATTTCCTCATTATGCCCAAAAACTTTGGGTGAACTCTCGGAATCTTTTTTATCTTTCTGTCATTTTGTCGGATACTAATGGTTTTAAATATTGTTGAAAACAGGAATAGTTCAACTTTACTAAGTTTGCAGCATGTAATCATTTTTCATGCTGCATTTTTTATGGAAACATTCGCGCACAAAGCCATCAATTTTCACCGTCAACTCGAACTTAACCAAACGCTTCAGGATGTGGAATTAAAAACGATTTTGATAAAAAACACGAATTGTCATCACAGTTTATTTACCAGATAATTGAAGCCTTTGGTGGCCCCGAGAAGTTTTACAAATCATTTTTTGTTACTGCTATTTCACCTTTGGGTTTTACTAAAAATGGGATCAATATGTTAAAAAATATTTGGATGCTCTTAATTCTTGTGAATCCCTTAATTTAACCTAAACCTTTTGTAGTAATGGATTGTTTCTTTTGTAAACAACCTTAATTATGGATGATTACGAAAAATCCTTACGTAAAAAAATAAAAAGAGATATAAAAATTGGTATTGGTATTATCCTATTTATCCTGCTCGTTTTTTTGCTTACCACCCTGTATTTCTGAATATAATTATTCCCGAAAAACTATTTTTTCATTTTGTTAAAACCCATTGGGTAAAAGTAGCACTCCCCTCAATTCAAAAATTTATTATTGTATTTTACATTTTAATCATGTTACTTTGAATAATCTTTTTAATTTTATCTACGAATTAAGAAATCTTTACAAAATTATTTAATAATTATTTTAACCAAAATTATTTATCATGAAAATTACAATTGTTGGTACCGGCTACGTTGGCTTAGTAACGGGTACCTGTTTTTCGGAAGTAGGTATTGATGTTACCTGTGTTGACATTGACGAAAAAAAAATTGAAAACCTGAAAAAAGGTATCATCCCAATTTTTGAGCCTGCCCTTGAGCCCATGGTTCTACGTAATGTCGAGAAGGGAAGATTACACTTTTCAACCAACCTGGCATCAACATTAGATGGCACCGATGTTATTTTTTCGGCAGTGGGCACACCACCTGACGAGGATGGAAGTGCTGATCTGAAATACGTTCTGGAGGTAGCCCGCGAAGTTGGAAAAAACATGAACGATTATGTTTTGATGGTTACTAAAAGTACTGTTCCTGTGGGTACAGCCGCAAAAGTAAAAAACGCCATCCAGGGGGAGCTGGATAAAAGGGGTGTGAAAATTGAGTTTGATGTCGCTTCAAATCCTGAGTTCCTCAAAGAGGGTGCTGCTGTTGAAGATTTTTTAAAGCCCGACAGGATTGTTGTTGGTATTGAATCGAAAAAGGCCGAAACTGTTATGAGTAGTCTTTATAGACCTTTTACACTAAATGGGCATCCGGTAATTTTTATGGATGTACCTTCAGCCGAAATGACAAAATATGCTGCCAATGCAATGCTCGCTACCAAGATTAGTTTTATGAACGATATTGCAAATCTTTGCGAAATTATGGGAGCTAATGTGAATTGGGTAAGAAAAGGTATTGGCTCTGATTCGAGGATTGGTAAAAAATTCATTTATCCCGGTATTGGTTATGGTGGTTCTTGCTTTCCAAAAGATGTAAAAGCTCTTATAAAAACTGCCTCTCAGAATGGATATGAGTTAAGGGTACTCAAATCAGTAGAGGATGTAAACGAATCGCAAAAATCGGTACTCTTCAATAAGCTGTCAAAGCACTTTGATGGAAAGCTTGAGGGTAAAACCATTGCCATGTGGGGACTTTCGTTTAAACCACAAACTGACGACATGCGCGAAGCACCCGCGTTGGTACTCATCGAAAAATTAATTGCAGCCGGGGTTAAAGTAAAGGCTTATGACCCTGTTGCCATGGAAGAATCGCAAAGAAGGATCGGTGATGTTGTCGAATATTCAAAGGATCAATATGAAGCCCTGATTGATGCAGATGCTTTGCTTATCGTTACAGAATGGCCAGAGTTTAGATTCATGAACTTTAATGTTGTGAAAAAATTACTCAACAATCCTTTGGTTTTTGATGGTAGAAATATTTACGATCCAGTTGAAATGAAAGATCTTGGATTTGAGTATTCCTGTATTGGAATCAAAAATGATTAACTTTTAATAAATTATATCCTGCCTGTTTATCCGATAATTTAAAACGTGGATCAACAGGCAGTTTTTTTAATATTTTGAATTATGAAGAAAAAAATATTGGTTACCGGAGGCGCCGGTTTTTTAGGTTCGCATCTTTGCGAAAAGTTGTTGAAGCTGGGTAATGAAGTGATATGTATGGATAATTATTTTACCGGGCAGAAATCAAATGTTGTTCACCTGCTCGATAATCCTTTTTTCGAATTGGTAAGGCATGATGTTACTATGCCCTTCTTTATCGAAGTAGATCAAATCTACAACCTGGCCTGCCCGGCTTCGCCCATTCATTACCAGTACAACCCCATCAAAACCATTAAAACTTCGGTAATGGGGGCTGTAAATATGCTTGGGCTTGCAAAACGGATTGATGCGAGAATTTTACAGGCTTCAACTTCCGAAGTTTATGGCGACCCGGAAGTTCATCCACAAACCGAAAGTTATTGGGGACACGTTAATCCCATTGGAATTCGTGCCTGCTACGATGAAGGAAAGCGTTGTGCTGAATCGTTATTTGTAAACTACCACAGGCAAAATAAAGTTAAAATCAAGATTCAACGCATTTTTAACACCTATGGCCCGAGAATGCACCCCCATGACGGGCGTGTAGTTTCAAACTTTATTGTTCAGGCACTGAAGGGAAAAGATATTTCAATTTATGGTGATGGAATGCAAACACGTAGTTTTTGCTATGTTGACGATCTGCTGGAAGGTATGGTAAGGCTGATGAACTCTCGTGAAGATTTTATCGGCCCTGTAAATATTGGTAATCCAAACGAATTTACCATTAAAGAACTGGCTGAGTTGGTAATTGAACTAACCGGAGCTAAATCAAAATTGATTTTTGAACCTTTGCCTGCTGACGATCCAATGCAACGTCAACCAAATATTGAACTGGCTAAAAAAGAATTGGGCTGGGAACCGAAAATTCAATTGCGCGAAGGCTTGATTCACACCATTAATTATTTTAAATCCATCGACTTAAAGGATATTTAAAATGATGAATATTTTAGTTACAGGAAGCAATGGCCAACTGGGAAACGAAATTCGTAAACTCGCCGATCAATTTAGCAGCTATAAATTTTTCTATACTGATCTTGCTGAATTGGACATCACGAATCCTGATGCCCTTGAAGCTTATGTAAACGAAAACCAGGTAAACTGTATTATTAATGCTGCCGCCTACACGGCGGTAGATAAAGCCGAAGAGCAAGCTGATGTGGCTAATCTAATTAATGGCGATGCAGTAGGGAATCTTGCCATTGCTGCAAAAGCTGCCGATGCCTTGCTGGTTCATGTTTCTACCGATTATGTGTTTGATGGTACGGCGCATCAGCCCATCTACGAAAGTGAAACACCAAATCCGGTTTCGGTTTACGCGGTTTCAAAATTTTTGGGAGAACAGGAATTGCTCCAAAATGCCGGGAAAGGTGTAATTGTCCGTACATCATGGTTATACTCTGAGTTTGGGAACAATTTTGTAAAATCGATGATAAAGTATGGGCGTGAGCGCGATGAACTGAACGTGGTTTTCGACCAGGTTGGAACACCGACCTATGCCGCCGATCTTGCAGCATTGATTCTTAAATTGATTCCCGAATGGCTTAAGCTTGAAAAACCGGAAATTTTCCACTTTTCCAACGATGGGGTGGCTAGCTGGTACGATTTTGCTGTTGCCATTCACGAGTTTGCAAAAGTTGATTGCAGGGTAAATGCCATCGAAACCAAGGATTATCCTTTACCGGCACAACGGCCTTTTTACAGCCTGATGTCGAAAGATAAAATAAAGAAGGCTTATAATTTAGATTTGCCATATTGGCGAGAAAGTTTAAAAAAATGTGTTGACATAATTTTAACTAACGAAAAATTGGTTCATTAGTGCTCGTCTTTTTAGTAATGTTTCCCGCAGATTTCGCTGATTAGCGCAGATAAAATCTTCGCTAATCAGTGAAACCTGCGGGAGGTTTTTTATTATTATTGAAAAATGGCGACTTTATGGATACGCACTAATTAGTGTCTGTCCATAGAGTCATTACTTTTCACTTGCCCCGGGTTTTAACCCGGGGATTAATGTATTTGGCAGTGAGTTCCCCGCCTTTTCGCTGTCAATGCCTTCGGCATTGACAGCGAAAAGGCGGGGGTATTCATCACATCAATTTAATCCACACCCTAAAGGATGTGGCAATTGATGTTTCAACAAAACTTACTTTAAAGACCGACACTATTTTGGCGAGATACATGATCTGATTTTTCCGATTAAAAATAAATTTGGATGGGAATTAGAAAATTCAAACTATCAGAAGCAACTATATTTTTGGGCTTACTCTTACTGGTAAGCCCATTCGTTTATACCGAAAAAATTCTTGATCCTGTTTTGATTCCCAGGGTACTATTTTTTGCAGCTTTATTGATTTTGTTTATTCTTTATCGTTTAATTTTTAAAACTGGCAAAATCGGGAATCTGTCAATTTTTTTAAACCCGATGGTATGGGTTTACCTCGCTTATGTTCTGTTTTCGGGCGTATCTGTAATTGTATCTGTAAATACCGGCGAAGGAATCTGGGAGTTTCTGAGGGTTTGTTTGTATTTTGTTTTATTTCTTGTTGCGGTTTTAATTTTAAAAGATGAGAAAGAAATCAAAAAAAATCTCCCTATAATTCTCACCCTGTTTTCGGTTATTATCCTTGCTTATGGAGTCGTTCAACTAATTACTGTTTTGAAAGCAGGTCCGCTCGATCATCAAACTTCATACAAAGTAAACAGCGTGTTTGCTCACCGGAACCTATACGCGCAAATGCTTTTTATTGCCATTTCCTTTTTACTCATGGGCACTTATTTTTTGAAAGGTTTTTTGCGAGGCTTATCAATATGCTTAATTTGTTTATCGCTGGTTTTAATTACCCTGCTCCTTGTTAAATCGGTTTGGCTGGCTTTGTTAGTATCAACTGTGTTAAGTTTTATTTTGTTGTTGATTTTTAGAAAGGCATTTAAAATCTCATTTCCGGTTTTTAAACGATTGCTTATTTATGCTTTCGCGGCTATGATGCTTGTGTTTATTTCGGTTGCTGTATATTCCAGGTTTAATACCATCGAAACCTACAAAAAACAAACTTATGCATTACAAGACTATAGTTTTGGTTCTGCCGCCGAACGGGTTCAACTGTGGGAGAAATCTGTTGAAATGTTTAGGGATAATCCATTGATTGGGCTTGGCCTCGGCAATTGGAAGGTTTTTCTACCGCATTATGGAACCTCGGGTATGCGCTCTGCCGAAGGCGAAATTATTTACCAACGTCCGCACAACGATTTCCTGTGGGTATTAGCAGAGCGGGGAGTGGTGGCTTTTGGATTTTATTTGCTACTTTTTATTATAAGCATTTATTACCAAGTAAAGGTTATACAAAAGTCCTCCGATATAAATGAGCGATACTTCGCACTCTTCCCGTTTTTTTTCATGATTGGATATATGGTATTTGCCTCCCTTAGTTTCCCGATGGAAAGGCCAACACACACTTTTATTTTGAATTTGGTATTTGCACTTTCATTGATAAGCTATCATAAAACCCGGCAAGAAGAAAAAGGTTATAAGTCGAAATATTTAAGCCCATTATTGGTGATAAGTGTTTTGTTAATGGCAGGGACATTTTATGTTGGTCTTAGCCGGTTTCAAAGTGAAATGCATACAAAAAATGCCTTGAATTTTAGGGTTGATAGCCAATGGAAAAAGGTAATTGATGAAATCGATAAAGCTGAAACATATTTCACAAAATTAGATCCAACCGCGACTCCTTTAAAATGGTATAGTGGCCTGGCCTGGTATAATCTCGGGGATATGAAAAATGCTGAAATTGATTTCATAAAAGCATACAAGGCAAACCCCTATCATTTACACGTTTTAAATAATTTGGGAACTATATGTGGAAACCGGGGAGATTACAAAAAAGCAATTACTTATTATAAAGAGGCGGTTAGGGTTTCTCCCCAATTTTGGGATGCAGTCCTCAACCTTAGCGCTTCCCTGTTCAATATGCAAAAAATCGACACTGCTTATGCTGTTTTGCGTAATGTTCCAAAGGGTAATAATAATCCCAATCATCAAAACATCGTCCAGGCATTGGTTTATCAAAAGGTGGAGGATTTGAAAAAAACTGTGGATGATCGTGATATGGAATTAACATTAACACGCATTCGCAACTCGAACGAGTGGATGCTTAAGGTGCATCATCAATCTATTTTCGATAATATTTCTTTAGAAAAGCATTTATTCACCGAATCTATTTATGTGCTTCAAATGGTTGATAGCGCCATCGATAAAGAAAGGGCAGATTATTTGCGGCAAAAATACATATCGAAATAAGAAAATGTTTTTTTTAATTTTTTGAGAAAAACATTTTCATTAGCCTTACTATTTTTGTAATTTTGCTGTTACTCAATATAGAAATAATGAATTTATAATGATAATAATTGAAAAATTAGTTAAGCCAGATGAAAATAAAACTATTGAATAAAAAATTCAGGACGATACTTGTAACTGTAGGCTTCTGTTTGTTGCTTGTAAATTCGATGGCTGTTTTTGGGCAAAGCCTCACAGGGGTTTCTCCAGGCCAGAGTATTCAGGGTCAGGTGCTTCCGCTAACTATAAGCGGCCAAAATACAAACTTTTTGCAGGCAAGTAATGTGTCGGTGAGGTTGCAACAGGGCACTTCCACGCTTATCTATCCTTACCAAACCAATGTGGTTTCAAATTTACAGTTAAGCTCAACTTTTGGCATTGCTTTTAGCTACGAACCCGGTTATTATGATATGTGGGTTTATGATGATATTGATGGTGAAATGATTCTCGAGGATGCTTTCCAAATCTTCGAAAATTCATTTCAACCTGTGTTACTATCCGTAGAGCCTGACAATGCTGAAAGAGGACAAACACTCGACTTGTTCGTGTCAGGTAATTCCACGCACTTCCAGGCAAGCACTACCACGGTTTGGCTTCAGCAGGGAACTGTTACCATTTATCCAAATTATTCGCAAATACTGTACAATACAGAGCTCCTTGCCAACTTTACCTTCAATAATTATTTACCCGTGGGGCTTTACGATGTACATACACACAACAGCATTGATGGGCAGCTTGTCCTTGAAAATTCTTTCACTTTGTATCCCGGATTTTCACCCAACATTACCCAAATGCAGCCATCAGCAGCAATGCAGGGTTCATTGCTGGGTTTTGATATTTATGGCGAAAATACGCACTTCGAGGATGCCTCCGTAATTTTAGCCTATCTCGAAAATTCAAACAATCAAATTATCGAATTACTGTTCGATAACCAATATCAGATTTGGACCAATGAGCAGATCGAGGGCGCAATTATTATTCCTTATAACTCTTCACCCGGCATTTACGATTTGCATGTATATAATAATATTGATGGTTCGCTGGTTTTGCCTCAAGCCTTTTATGTAAATCCCAATTCAGAATCTCCTGAGATATTATCCATCAATCCAACTTCTTGTTATACAAACATTGAGATATCCGTTGATGTGCAGGCCCAAAATACATGGTTCGATTGGAGCAATGAGCTATATGTTGGTTTGAAGAAAAATAACTCGAACGAACGAATTTGGGCCACAAATATTCAAATCGAATACTCTGAGCAACTTTCAGCACAATTTAGTATTCCTTTGTCTGCACCCGCCGGGTTATGGGATTTTATTGTGTCCGATGATATTTGTGGTGAGATAGTACTCGAAGGCGCCATGACAATAATTGATACGATTGCAGGAATAAATAAATATGAAGCACAGTCGGCTCTTAACCTGTTTCCAAATCCTGCCAAAGGGCATTTTAAACTATCAACACCCAACAGGTTTGATGATTGTAAAGTGATTATATACAACCTTTCGGGACAACGAAAGGAATTTGATGATATAACCCTTCTTCCCAATCAACCCATGCAATTTAATATCCAAAATCTGAGCGATGGATTTTACTTTGTGCAAATTATATCAAATAAAGAAACGCTAATTAAAAAATTAATAAAACAATAAATATTATGGCAAAGAAGCAAATTGACCCGGTAGTATTAGAGCGGGCAAACGAATGGCTCAAAGGTGGCTACGATAAAGAAACAAAACAATCCATCTCTGATTTGATGGAAAATAACCCTGACGAATTGGTAGAATCGTTTTATCGCGATCTCGAATTTGGAACCGGTGGTTTAAGGGGCATCATAGGAGCCGGCACCAACAGGATGAATAAATATACCGTAGGTGCTGCAACCCAGGGTTTGGCCAATTACCTTAAAAAGGTTTATCCCAAAGGACAAGATCTGCGTGCAGCCATTGCTTATGATTGCAGGAATAAAAGTGATTTTTTTGCCCAGGTAACTGCCGATGTTTTCTCGGCAAACGGGTTTAAAGTTTACCTTTTTGATGAGTTGCGGCCCACCCCTGAGCTTTCGTATGCAATAAGGCATTTTAAATGCCAAACCGGGGTAATGATTACTGCGTCCCACAATCCAAAAGAGTATAATGGGTATAAGGCCTATTGGGATGATGGCGCGCAAATGATTCCGCCCCACGACAAAAATGTAATCGATGAAGTGAAAAAAATTAAGGTAGCTGATGTTAAGTTCAAAGGGGTAAAAGAAAATATTGTGATGATTGGTGCTGAGGTTGATGAGCTCTATCTTGACGAAGTCCAGAAGCTTTCGGTTTCGCCCGGATCAAATAAACGTCAGGCTGGATTAAAACTCGTTTATACGCCCCTGCATGGAACAGGAGTGAAATTGGTGCCTGCAATTCTTGAAAGATTCGGATTTGAAAATGTTTTTAAAGTTTATGCGCAAGATGTTACCGATGGAAATTTCCCCACGGTTATTTCGCCAAACCCCGAAGAGCCGGCAGCCTTGCAGATGGCACTCGACAAAGCCCGGAAAGTTGATGCCGAACTGGTGATGGCTACCGACCCTGATGCTGACAGAGTAGGCATTGCCGTTAAAAATCATCACGAAAATCTTGTCCTTTTAAATGGAAATCAAACAGCTTCAGTTTTAATATACTACATGCTCACCTTATGGGATAAAAAAGAAAAAATTACAGGTAATGAGTTTATAGTAAAAACCATTGTAACCTCGGAGCTTTTGGTTGACATTGCCAAAAAATTTAAAGTTGAATGCTTCGATTGCTTAACCGGCTTTAAGTGGATTGCTGATGTAATTCGTAAAAATGAAGGAAAGAAAAAGTTTATTGTTGGAGGCGAAGAAAGCTATGGTTACATGATTGGTGATTTTGTTAGAGATAAAGATGCTGTGTCTTCCTGTGCTATGATTGCTGAAGCTGCTGCCTGGGCTGCCAATCAGCGTAAGAGTGTTTTTGATATCCTCATAGATATTTATCTTGAATTTGGTTTTTATAAAGAAAGCTTGCTTTCTGTAATTAAAAAAGGAAAAGCCGGGGCAGAGGAAATTCAGAAAATGATGGAAAACTTTAGAATAAATCCGCCAAAGAAAATTGATGGTTCTGATGTTGTTTTTATCAAAGATTATTTGGTAAGTAAAGAAATGGACATTCGTGCAGGAAGTGAAAAGCCCATCGATCTGCCAAAATCAAATGTGTTGCAATTTTTTACTGCCGATGGTACAAAAATTAGTATGAGACCTTCGGGAACCGAACCCAAAATAAAGTTCTATTTTGGTGTAAAAGATAAATTGCCTTCCAGGGAGCAATTCGATGAAGTGAACGATAAGCTCGACAAGAAAATCGAATCGGTAATTAAAGATTTAAAACTCAAATAGACCGAAATCAAGTCTTAAACAAAAAGAAACGCCATGAAATATCATGGCGTTTCTTTTTAGATTATTGAATATTATCCACAATTACAGTATCCTGAACACTGTTATTCCCCGCACTTCCAGTTGCTTTTAAAATAACAATATATGACCCATTGTCATCGTAAACGTGTGTAGGGTTTATCTTTGTGCTGGAGGCACCATCGTCAAAATTCCAGGTGTAAATATCAGCATTGGCACTTGAATTCGTAAAATTTACTTCCCCTGGATTTGTTGTTAGTTCATAAGAAAATCCTGCAATAACATCTTTATTGTCATCCTTCTTACAAGCACTACAAATTAATATTCCCGCGATTATAATAATTGGAAAAATAGCTTTGAATCGTTTCATAATAATATTATTTTTGTTCGCTTGCAAAAGTATAAAAAGCCCGGAAAGAATAGTGAAGTTTTATAAAAACAACATTAAACATGAAAAAATACATCGTTTGTTTAACCTGGGTATGTTTATTAGTGTTTCTATTTTTAGGCATTCGGATTTTCGCGTATCCTCCCGTTCCAACTAATAATCAAAATGAAGATGAGGCGGAGTATCTTATCATTTCGGACGAAATATTTATTCCGCATTTAATACCATTAAAAAACTTTAGAATACAACAGGGAATCACCACTACAATTTATGGAACCAACCAAATTGGTTTTGGTGTGGATGATATCCGAAACTTTATCAATAATGCGTATTATAGCTGGGCCGAACCTCCAACAACAGTTTTTTTAGTAGGGGATGTTGAACTGATTCCGGCACCCGTATGGGAAAATTATTGCTTGTCTGATAACATTTATGGAGATGTAAATAATGATGATCTGCCTGAAATTGTCGTTACCCGCTTGCCTGTTAACACTGTAGATGAATTAGAACTTTATATTCAGCGCATAATAAACTTCGAATTGTCTCCGATTTCAGAGTTGTATTATTACGATCATCCACTCTCCATTACAAATTATTTTAACCTAAATGCCAATTCCTGGATGGTAAGCGAAATATTTAATGGGTGGTACGAAAATGAAATGAATAAGCTCCCTGCAAGAGAATATATGGGAGATGCCATTCCTGAATTCTGGCCCAACGAAGATTTATTTACAATTTTTGGACCTTCCGGATTGAATTATATTCCCGAATCACCAAGCTACCTCTACGGATATAACGGTGGTAATGCAGCGGGTATCAACGATGCACTAAATGCAGGAGCTATGAGTGTTTTCAGCTTTGCACAAGGCAATGTTTCCGGTTGGTACTCCCCGGATTATTTTATCGGAGATTTAAATGCTTTGGTAGATGCCCCTCCGGGTTTTTTAATTTCGATGAACAGCCTTAACGGAAAATTTGATTTGGGTAGCGCTGATTGCTTTGCAGAAGCTTATCTTAAACATCCTTTCGGTGGAGTAGGGGTGATTGCTCCTTCCGAGCTTATTTACTCCCCAGGGTTGGAATGGTTTTCAGTAGGTTTAATAGATGGCTTATGGGATGACTTTTTACCCCAAAAGCACTATATGAGTTTGAATGAAATCATTTATCCTGCTGAAGCACTGATGTCAGCAAAATATTTTCTTGAGGCAATGGCATATCCCATAAATCCAACTACCAGAAAATCCTTTTTTCATTTGTTCCACTATTTCGGTGAGCCTTTTGTACCCTTGTCTGATCAGGTGCCCATGCAATTAATTGTAGCTCACGACAGCATTGTTTTTCCCGGGCAAACAAGTTTTGAAATTCAGGCTGATTCCGGTACAAAGATAGCTCTGGTTATCAATAGTGAGCTCATGTCAGTATCTGTAGCCCTAGGATTTCCACAACCGCTGCCACTTATGGGAATTGAGGAAGGTGACAGCTTGCATATTACTGTTACCGGGAAAAACTTTCAACGGTATCATTCATTGATACTTTGTGTTTCCCCACAAATTTTGGATGAATTTACACATCAGGATTTTATGATCTTTCCAAATCCGGTAAAAGACCGTTTTATACTTCAATTTGATCAACCGTTTGCGCTATCCGGTCGTCCAGGGATAACAAATCTTATGGGAAGGGAAACTTTTGGATGGAGCTTTACTTATGATAAACCTAAAGGATGTATAAGTTTTGAATTGAAAGAAATTGAAAATGGGATTTATTTATTGATCTTACCATTTGAAAACAAATACCTTATATATAAATTTATTGTGGTAAATTAGAAAAGTGACCAGTTCAAAAAGTTTGAATTGTTTGCAGGCTTAAAAAAAAATCATTCCTTTGCAGCGCTTGAACATTGAATTTAAATACAATATTTAATAATACTAATGTGGAATATTCATAATCGAATGTTTCATATTTTTTTTTAATCAAAGATATAATTTATGAAAATTGAAGATGATAAGGTAGTTGGCATCCATTACACGCTAAAAGATAATGAGGGAAATACACTGGATTCCTCAGCAGGAAAAGATCCACTGTTTTATTTGCATGGCTACGGTCAACTTGTTCCCGGGCTGGAAGATGAACTTGAAAGTAAAGCTTTAAAAGAAAACTTTAGCGTTAAAGTTTCGGCAGAAGATGGATATGGTGATTACAACAAAGAACTTGTTTACGTTCTCGACAGGTCAAAATTTCCAGAGCCGGAAAAAGTTGAAATAGGAATGGCTTTTACTTCAAAAACCAAAGAAGGACAATTTAATCTCAATGTTGTTGATGTAGATGGCGATAAAATTACGCTTGATGCAAATCATCCACTTGCCGGCAAGGAGCTGAATTTTGATGTGGAAGTCACTGAAATACGTGATGCAACAAAAGAAGAGATTACACATGAGCATGTACATGGTCCTGATGGCCATCAACATTAAATTTTACCATTAAGGCTGGTGTGCAAAAACATTTTTAAATTAATTAATTTTTCTTTTTGTAAATTAAAAATTAATTCGATCTTTGCACCCCCGAAAACGGGAAATAGTTCTTTAAGAGATTTTGAAAAATGGCAAAGGCCATTTCGTTATTTCCCACTTGGAGAGTTGGGTGAGTGGCTGAAACCATCCCGCAGTTGTGGGACTAAACAGCATACATACTCTTTTAATAACTTTGGAGAGGTGGGTGGCTGAAACCATCCCGCAGTTGCGGGACTAAACAGCGTACATACTCTTTTAATAATTTTGGAGAGGTGGGTGAGTGGCTGAAACCATCCCGCAGTTGCGGGACTAAACAGCGTACATACTCTTTTAATAATTTTGGAGAGGTGGGTGAGTGGCTGAAACCATCCCGCAGTTGCGGGACTAAAC